>Ga0180437_10001326_pt1 | contig 42730 bp, 32 predicted proteins | sample SS_ome_4_FD_132410 | JGI IMG/M metagenome (GOLD analysis project Ga0180437, IMG submission 132410) | Hypersaline lake sediment archaeal communities from the Salton Sea, California, USA - SS_3_D_1 metaG | ecosystem: Environmental > Aquatic > Non-marine Saline and Alkaline > Hypersaline >...
CCACCGTGCCGTCCTCCAGAGTGATAGGGATGTAGGGTTCGTCCTCAAAGTTGATTTCGGCGGTTAGCCCGACTCCCCATACCCCAACGAGCGAACGTAACGCGCGAGTTTGCGCCATGTGGCCTTGTAAGAGGCAACAGCGTAGTGGGATCTGTCATTCAGCGCCTCCGCTTCTTGCGAGGGCGAACAGTAAATGAGGACGGTTCTCTCGACCCACCCGACAGCGCGAGTTTTCTCGTCCGTTCCCTCTGGTAAGCACGAATTTCCTGTGCCAGTGGATGACGCGGGGAAACCCGCAGGTGAGTGATGGACACAATCACGGCCACTGTGGCGTCTTGCGACGGTGTCACATTGCAGGCAATACCACCCTCGTCGCCGAGGTACAGCACGTGTTGGATCTGCAATTCCTGGTCGCGGGCGACTGGTGTGCCCCGGTCCCGCATCGAACGGACGAACGAGCCTGTCGGCCGTGCCGGGATGGGAAGCTGAGCTTCCATCTTGCGCATCAATTCACTCGCTTTAGCATAGTCGTCAATCATGCCCCATTCACCTCCTCACTTTGATCACCCAGCCATCTTCTTCCTCTGGCCCACGTCCACCGGCACTTTTCATAACCATTATACGGCACAGCAAAGGGAGTGTCAAACGGTTCCAAAGCGAAAAAGTCACCCTTCAAGCCGCGCCAACAAGGCGTGATTGCCCTCGTGAATCTGATGCTTGACCTCTTCCCACGCCGCCGGGTCGGCACAGGGGTAGATCGAGTTGTTGTGCAGCAGCGGGTCGGCGTCGGCGGCCACGCAGCCCGCGGCGAGCGCCGCCTGCCACTCGGCCGTCCCGGGGATGGGACTGAACTGTGCCGGGCGCACCTGGACCCCCAATTGGTGGGCAAAGGCGACGGTCGCCCGTGCCTTGTCCACGCTCTGCCCTGGGCGGCCAATCAACACATAGGCGGCCACCTCGCGCGCAGAAAAACCCGCTTCAAACAGCGCCTCTACTGCCCGCGCAAAACTCGGGTCGTCTATCTTGCCCCCATCGCGCCACTGGTCGCCCGCATCGGCGGTCTCCAGCCCCAGGCGGACCGTCACAAAACCGGCGCGGCGCATCTTGAGCGCCAGGCGGCGATCGATGAACCGCGCGTGCAGGCCGTTGGGCGTGTGAAAACGCACGTCCAGGCCGCGGGCGATCACGCCGTCCAGGATGGGATGGATGTGCTGCACCGCCTTGAACAACAGTGCATCGTCGTAAAAGGCCACATCGCCCGCGCCGAGGGACTCGGCACACCAGGCGATCTCTTCTATCACCCGCTCCGGCGCGCGCGGCACAAACCCGGCGGGCGATAGTTCGTGCACGGCACAATAGGGGCAGTGGAAGGGACAGCCCCAGGCGGTCTGGACGGCGACGTAGCCCTGCCGGCGGCGCAGGTCGTGTGCCGGAAGGAGGTCGTGAGGTGAGGAGGGTGGGGAGCGGGACTCGCCCGTGACGCGGTTCACCCAATGCACGGCCTTCACCCCGCCGGGGCCGGTGAGGACGGCATCCGCGCCCGAACGTGCCCGCGCGTGATCCGCGCACAGCGTGGCATAGACGCCTCCCAGGGCCACGGGCACCTTGGGCCAGCGGGTCTTGACACGGCGGATAGCCTCACAGGGACCGGGATACCAGTACGTCATCGTCGAAGTGACGAGGATCGCGTCGGGGCGAGGCTGGGTGTCGAGTTCTGCCTCAAACAGGTCGAGCGGCAGGCCATATCGCCCCCAGCGGCGCGGCACGTGGGCCAGGGCTTGTGGTTTGTTCACCTCGACCTTGGCGAAACGCCCACAGCCGTAAGCATCGCGCCCGGAGCGGGGAACCGGTGCATCGGGGTGGTGACGGTCGAGGCAATCGAGCAGCGCCACGTCGTGCCCTGCCTGGCGTAGCACGGCTGCCACGGTCAACAGACCGAGGGGCTCGATCCACATGTTGTACGCCGCAAAGTCATAGATCCAGGGGTTGATGCACAGAACTCGCGCCATCTTTTTCCACATCCAAGATACATTTTGAACTGCCAGGGCAGCGGCTTCACGTCATCATCTTGATGCCGTTCGCCCGGATCGGTTCGTGCCTCGTATTATAACCCCGCCCGGTCATTCCTGCAAAGAACGGGCCGGTTGAGGGCGCCATCTTTTTGAACACCGCGCTTGACATTCTGTCCCACTTGTGGTATTATCCGCCCTCAATAACTAAATCCCGGTAACATTCTTATCCAGAGAGGTGGAGGGACCGGCCCTGTGAAGCCTCGGCAACCAAGTCGTGTGCTGGATACACGCTATGGTGCCAATTCCGTCAGACCCCCGGTGGGTTCTGGGAGATGAGAGTGCATTCTCGTGATGCTGATAGCCTCTTCTGCCGATATTCCCCCGCTGAAGAGGTTTTTTTCTACCACCTCCTCTCTGGACACAAAACGATCGGAGAGGAGATTGTTCATGACCAACCATTTCTCAACGCAGGCCGTCCACGCCGGAGAAGAAAAGCGCAAACCCTACGGCGCGATCACCACCCCTATTGTCCAGACCTCAACCTTCACCTTTGAGAATACGGCCGAAATCCTAGACTTTATGCATCGCAAAGCAGCCAGCGACCCGCAGGTGCGAGACGAGTATGGGCGTTACAGCAACCCCACGCAGAGCGCGGCCGAGCGCAAGATAGCGACTCTGGAACACGGGGAACGCGCTTTACTGTTCGCCAGCGGGATGTGTGCCATCACGACGACGATGCTGGCGCTGCTATCCAGTGGCGACCACCTGCTGATGGTCAGTGATTCCTACCATCGCACGCGACAGTTTGCCCTCACCTTCTTGAGCCGGTGGGGGATCGAGACGACTCTGGTGCCGATCGATGGACCGGCTGCGTTGGCTGCAGCCATTCGGCCCACCACCCGTCTGATCCTGGCCGAAACGCCAACCAACCCCTACCTGCGTGTCATGGACCTGTCGTGGCTGGTTGACGTCGCCAGGCCACACGACATCACCACCGTCATTGACAGCACTTTTGCTTCGCCGATCAATATGCGTCCCCTGGAGCACGGCATCGATCTGGTGATCCACAGCGCGACCAAGTACCTCGGCGGTCACAATGACCTGCTGGCCGGAACAGTCATTGGTTCCAGCGAGACCATGGCCCACATCAAAGAGGCACGCGGAGTGATGGGAGGCATTGGCAATCCCCACGACGCATACCTGTTGCTGCGTGGCCTGAAGACGCTCGACGTGCGGGTCCGCCGCCAGAACGAGAACGGCCAGCGCGTGGCGCAGTTCCTGGAGGGACATCCCGCCATCCGTCGCGTCTATTACCCCGGCCTGCCCAGTCACCCCGATCACGACGTCGCCCGGCGGCAGATGAGCGGATTCGGTGGCGTGGTCAGCTTTGAGATCGAGGGCGACATGGACAAGACAGGGCGTTTCATCGATCTCCTGCGTCTGCCCTACATCGGTCCAACACTCGGTGGCGTAGAAAGCATCATCGAACAGCCGGCAAGCTTGTTCTCTCTCGACCGGGCGGAGCGTCAGGCAGCAGGCATCACCGACAACCTGGTGCGCTATGCGCTGGGCATCGAAGACGCCGACGACCTGATCGCCGACCTGGACCAGGCGCTAGCAGGGATCTAGTTTTGACACGGAGTAACCGTTGATGATCGTACACAAATTCGGCGGCACCTCGGTGGGTGACGCTCAGCGCTTTGCCCGCGTAGCGGACATCCTGCTCGAACAGCATCGCAAGACAGGCGGCGCGGCCTCAGGAGAGACAGTGGCCGTCGTCTCGGCAATGAGCGACGTGACCAACCAGTTGATCGCCGGAGCGCGGGCCGCAGCCGAGGGCAAGGACACCGTTTATCGGGAGATCAAGGCCGGGCTGTTATATAGACATCTCGAGGTGATCGAAACCTTGTTGAACCACAGCCCAGAGCGGCTCGAGGTGGGCGGGTTGGTCGAGGACCGGCTGCACGAGCTAGAACGGCTCTATCGCAGCATTGCCGTGCTGGGAGAGTTGACCATCCGTGGCCGCGACGCGGTTGCGTCCTTTGGGGAACAGCTCTCGGTCAACATCCTGGCCGCTGTATTGCGAGAGCGAGGTGTGCGTGCCCAGGCCATCAGTGCCACCCAGTTGATCGTCACCGACGACCACTTTGGCGCGGCGACGCCGTTGATGGACAAAACACGCCAGCGGCTGCAGCAGCGGGTCAGGCCATTGATCGAGCGCGGCGTGATCCCGGTCATCACCGGCTACATCGCTGCGACCGAGGGAGCGGTGACCACCACCCTGGGACGAGGTGGCAGCGACTTTGCCGCCGCCATCGTCGGCGCAGGGCTGGACGCCGACGAGGTGTGGATCTGGAGCGACGTGGACGGCATCCTCACTGCCGATCCCAACCTCGTCTCCCAGGCGCGCACGCTAACCGAGCTCTCTTACACCGAAGCGATCGACCTGGCCTATTTCGGCGCGGATGTCCTCCATCCCAAGACGATCCGCCCGGTCACCGAGTACGGCATTCCCCTGCGCATTCTCAACAGCTTTAGCCCCACGCACCCCGGGACGCTCATCGTCGAAACGCCCAGCCCCGACCGTGAGCTGCTGCCCGCCATCATCTCCACCACCGGCCTCAGCCTGGTCGCGGTGGGCACTCGAGACGACACGTGGACGCTCCACATGGCCGCCCGCGCGTTGCAGCGGATCAGCGAAGCAGGCGTCGATGTGCTCATGTTCTCGCAATCCTTCTCCGAGCACACACTGAACCTGGTGGTGCGCGAACAGGATCAGGCACATTGCCTGAGCGTCCTCCGCCGCGAGTTCGAGAACGGTAGGCAGGGCGATGCTTATAGCCTGGGGACAAAAGAACGTGTAGCCACCATTTCCGTCGTGGGCGTGCCTGGCTGGAACGGCAATGAGACCGGCATCGTCTCGCACGCATTCTCCGCGCTGGGCAAGCACGGCACGCGAGTCATCGCCGTCGCCCAGGCGGCGACCGAGTACAGCGTCTCTTTCTGCATCCCCGAGGAGCAGGTGGCGGATACCGTACGCTTTCTACACCGCGAGCTGGGCCTGGAGGATGAGTATGAAAACAGGCCTGAATGCAGAGTTGCTGGTTGCTGAGGGATATGTCGCATGAGAAACTATGGCCGTACATCCGTCCACGAATTCCTGGGCGATCGGATCGTCTACCGCAACCTGGCGCCGCTCGACGCACGCCTGCCGTCACTGGCAGAGGTAAGGCGCCAGGTGGGGCTGCCAGAAGGTGTCGTCCCGCGCAAGAGTGCTCCGCTGTACGCCCGCGTGATCGTCCACCTGCTGCAGCAAGCGCGGGCACTGGACGCGCCCGGCACGCCCATCGAGCGGCTGGTCTACCTGGGCGACACACGGCTGAACGACGGCACTGCCTTTGCCAACATCTGCCGCGCCGGGGGCTGGCCCGGCCTGGCCTTTATCGGGTCCGAGCGCGACGAGCCCCGGCGCGTGGAAATCGTCGAGCAGGAGGACGGAATCTTGTACCTGGCCAACCGCTGGGCAGCGCTGTCGGACCTGGACGCATTTTGTCGCCAGCGAGGCTTCGCGCTGGACGAGCGGACGGCGGCCGTCGTGGACCTGGACAAGACCACATTGGGGGCGCGGGGGCGCAACGATCACGTCATCGACCGGGCGCGGGGCGAGGCAGTCAGTCGCACGGTCGGCGAGTTGCTGGGGGACAGCTTTGATCCGGGGAGCTTTCAGGCCGCCTACGATCGCCTCAACCAGCCCGAGTTCCACCCCTTCACGGCCGACAATCAGGACTACCTGGCCTACATCTGCCTCATCCTGGGCAGCGGGCTGGTCGCGATAGACTCCCTGCTGGCGGAGGTGCACGCCGGGCGGCTGACGACCTTCGAACAGTTCATCGCCGGGGTAGACGAACGCTCCGAAAAGTTGGCCACGGACCTGCGCCACATCCACCGCAGCGTCTACGCCCGTGTGCAGCAAGGCGACCCTACTCCCTTCAAGGCCTTTCGCTACAACGAGTACCACACGACCGTCGGGCGGATGGGCCGGCTGGGCGACGGCGCACCGGTTGCAGACTTGTTGGACAAAGAGGTCGTCATCACGCAGGAGGTGCGGGAGGCAGCGCTGGCCTGGAAGGAACGAGGCGTGCTGCTCTTTGGCCTGTCGGACAAACCCGACGAAGCCTCTGTCCCGCCGGACGACCTGGCAGCGCAGGGCTACCTACCCATCCATCGGGCGGAGACCCACTCAGTTGGAGGTTGAGTGATATCCCAACTTGACAAATCCGGCAAAGCGAGTATCATTACGCTTAACCTGGAGACTCGAACCATACCGGGTCTTACCGTACATCAGTGAATGGAAGATCACCGATGACGCATCAGCAGCCTAAAGCCTACTTTGCCTACTTCTACTATTATTATTTTAGCCCGCCTTCAGGGACGGTTGCTGTGCGACGGGTGGAGGCCGACGTAGGATAGGCGAAATCCTGAGGATGATCCAAAGACGTGGAGCAACCCGCTCCACGTCTTTTTTTGTGGCAGTCCTGAACTCGTTCGGGGCAGGGCCGAAACCTGTATCGGCTTCTGCCGCCGAGTGACCAGAGAATCCCCGTAGTCAAGAGGAGGATGAGGAACATGAGCTGTCGTGGTATCCGTGGTGCGACCAGCGTGGACGCCAACGATGCAAGCGCCATCATGGCGGCGACGCGCGAGTTGCTGGAGCGCATCGTCACTGCCAACGGTTTAGCAGTGGAGGAGCTTGCCAGTGTGATCTTTACCGTCACGTCCGACCTGGATGCGGCCTACCCGGCACGCGCCGCCCGCGAGATGGGTTGGGTGAGCACGCCACTGCTGTGTATGCAAGACATGGCCGTCGAGGACAGCCTGTCGCGCTGCATCCGCGTCTTGCTGCATTGGAACACCGATCGGCCTCCCGACGAAATTCGACACGTTTACCTGGGCACGGCCCGCGCGTTGAGACCGGACCTGGTAGAGGAAGAAGAGACATGACCAGAGTAGCGTTTCAAGGTATCGCCGGGGCCTATTCAGAGGAGGCCATCCGCCAGTTCTTCGGCCCGGAGGTGGACAGCGTTCCCTGCAAGACGCTGGATGAGGTCTTCCCTGCCGTGGAAAATGGCGACGCCGACTATGCGATGGTGCCGGTGGAGAACGCCGTCGCCGGCTCTGTGATCCGGGCCTATGAACTGTTGATGGAACGCGATCTGCGCATCTACGCCGAGACGATCCTGCACGTGAGGCATATGCTGCTTGCCCTTCCCGGCACGGCACTGGACGACCTCAGCCGCGTCCAATCGCATCCCCAGGCACTGGCCCAATGCCAGCGCTATCTAAGCCGCCACGGACTGGAGCCCGAGCCCGCCTTCGATACCGCTGGCAGCGCCCGCGACCTGGCCGCCCACCCGGAACCTGGCGTCGCCGCCATCGCCAGCGCGTTGGCCTCCGAACTTTATGGTCTGGAGATCCTCGCTCCGGACATCGAGGACTTTCAGTTCAACTATACCCGCTTTTTTGTCCTTTCGCTTGACGATCCCCCCCGTGCACAGCGGACCAAGACGTCTCTCGTGTTTTCATCCCGCCACCAGCCAGGGGCACTGTACGGCTGCCTGGGAGAATTCGCCACGCGTGGCATCAATCTGACCAAGATCGAGTCGCGTCCGCGGCTCAACCGTCCCTGGCAGTACATTTTCTATCTGGACTTTGAGGGGCATTGGCAAGACCCGGAGTGCGAAGCGGCAATCATGGGATTGTTGCGACGCTCCTCGTTTGTCAAACTGCTGGGCTCATACCCGGCGGCCACGACACCCGTTTCCGATAACGGATCGTGGCATCAGGTCAATTCAAACGTCAGGAGGTAGCTATGATTGTCATCATGAAGCAAGATGCGACCAGCGCCCAGATCGCCAATGTCACCGCCCGCATCGAGCAATTGGGCTGCCAGGTGCACCTCTCAGAAGGCGAGGAGCGCACCATCATCGGCATCATTGGCAACGGGCGTCCACTGGATCGCGAGCAGATCGAGCGCATGGTCGGCGTCGAGAGAACGGTGCCCATCCTGCGGCCCTTCAAACTGGCCAGTCGCGATTTTCACCCCCAGGATACGGTTGTCCCGATCAACAGCGTGCAGATCGGGAGCAAACAGTTGATCGTGATGGCAGGCCCGTGCGCCGTCGAGAGTCAAGATCAACTTCTGGAAGCCGCCCATGCCGTCAAGGAGGCCGGTGCTCACGTATTGCGCGGCGGAGCCTTCAAGCCGCGCACTTCCCCCTACAGTTTCCAGGGATTGGGTGAGGAAGGGTTGCGGCTTCTGTCCAAAGCGCGCGAGGAGACAGGTCTGCCGGTCGTCACCGAGGTGATGGACCCTCAACAGGTGCCGCTGGTGACCACCCACTCCGACATCCTCCAGGTCGGCGCGCGGAACATGCAGAACTATGCCCTGTTGCACGCCGTAGGCCGGGCACAGCGACCGGTGTTGCTCAAACGCGGTATGATGTCCACCGTCGAGGAATTGCTGATGGCAGCAGAGTACATCCTGTCACACGGCAACGACCGCGTCATCTTGTGCGAGCGGGGCATCCGCACGTTTGAAAGCTACACCCGCAACACGCTTGACATCAGCGCCGTGCCCCTGCTCAAGCAACTCAGCCACCTGCCAGTCATCGTAGATCCCAGCCATGGGACGGGCAAGTGGGAACTGGTGGAGCCAATGTCGCGGGCGGCCGTGGCCGCTGGAGCCGACGGACTGCTCATCGAGGTACATCCCTATCCCGAAAAGGCCCTCTCGGACGGCGCGCAGTCGCTCAAACCAGACCGCTTTGCCGCGCTGATGCGTGACTTGAGGCCCGTGGCCGAGGCTGTCGGACGGACGCTATGAAAGGACTGCCGGATAGTCAGGTCGCCATCGTCGGGCTGGGGCTGATGGGTGGCTCGCTGGCCGGGGCGCTGCGCGGCCAATGCCGGGCCGTCGTCGGCGTGGCGCGACGTGAGGAGACGATTGAGCAGGCGCTGGTGCGAGGTCTGATCGATCGGGGCACAACCGACCTAGCGAGCGGGGTGGGCCAGGCGGATGTAGTCATCCTGGCCACACCTGTGCGCGTCATTATGCAGCAATTGGCCGAGATTGGGCCACTCTTGTCCGCGGGGTGCCTGCTCATGGACCTGGGCAGCACCAAGACACGGATCGTCGAGCAGATGGCACGGCTGCCCGCTCACGTCCAGCCGTTGGGCGGGCACCCGATGTGCGGCAAAGAAGTGTCGGGCATAGAGGTAGCAGACCCTGCGCTTTACCAGGGCCGCACCTTTATTCTCACCCCGCTGCCGCGCACCTCGGAGGAGGCGCTGGCGCTGGGCCGCGCACTGGCCCAAGCCATCGGCGCGCACCCCCTGGTGCTTGAGCCAGGTCGCCAGGACTATCTGGTAGCCACCATCAGCCACTTGCCCTACCTGCTGGCCTGCACGCTCGTCAGCACGGCCGATGCCACGGTCTCTGCCGACCCGGCAGTGTGGAAAATCGTAGCTGGCGGTTTTCGCGACACGTCGCGCGTTGCCGGCAGCGACGTGACCATGATGGTCGACATCCTGCTGACCAATCGGGAAGAGGTGCTGGAGGCGCTGGAGACCTACCAGGCCCAACTGCGGGATCTGACCCGTCTCGTGGCGGCCGGTGACGAAGAAGACTTGCGAACTGTGCTGAGTGCCATTCGCCAGGAACGGAGGAGGATGTACACGTGAGTCAATTGACCGTAGGAGCCGGTGGGCCGCTGCGCGGGCGGGTGCAGGTACCGGGCGACAAGTCCATCTCGCATCGGGCGCTGCTGCTCGGCGCCATCGCCGAGGGAGCGAGCCGCGTGGAGAACTTTTTGCCCGGCGCCGATTGCCTGGCCACGCTGCGCGCCGTGCAGGCGCTGGGCGTCGAGATCGACCAGCGTGCGCCGACGACACTGGTCATCCACGGACAGGGCTTGCACGGCCTGAGAGAGCCAGACGACGTGCTAGATTGCGGCGGTTCTGGCACCACCATGCGCCTGCTGGCCGGCCTGCTGGCCGGGCAGCCGTTCATCAGCGTGCTTACCGGCAACGCTCAACTCCGTCGCCGGCCCATGGGTCGCGTCGTCGAGCCTCTGCAGCGCATGGGGGCGACGGTGCTCGGTCGCCAGGGTGGCCGCCGACCACCGCTGGCCTTCCAAGGTGGCCACCTGCGCGGCATAGACTACGCTCTGCCGGTAGCCAGCGCCCAGGTCAAGAGCGCCCTCCTGCTGGCCGGACTCTACGCCGACGGCCCCACCACGCTACACGAACCTGGCCCGGCTCGCGATCACACCGAGCGGATGCTGAGCGCGATGGGAGGCAGACTGCAAATGGCAGATGGCAGATTGCAGATTGCAGATGGCAGATTGCAGATCGAGCCAGGGGAACGGTTGCAGGCGCTGGACGTGACGATCCCGGGGGACTTTTCGTCGGCGGCCTTCCTCGTCGTGGCCGCAACGCTGGTGCCGGAGTCAAAAATCACCGTCGCGGACGTCGGAATCAACCCCACCCGCACCGGACTGCTAGACGTGCTGCGTGCCATGGGCGCCGACCTGACGCTGCAGGACGAGCGCACGCTGAGCGGCGAGCCGGTGGCCGACCTGACCGTCCGCAGTTCAGACCTGCAGGGCGTAGAGGTGGGCGGCCGGCGGGTGGTGCGGGCCATTGACGAGTTTCCCATACTGGCTGTGGCTGCCACCCAGGCGCAGGGCGAAACGATCGTTCGCGATGCCGCCGAATTGCGAGTCAAAGAGACCGACCGGATCGCAACGACGGTTCAGGAACTGCGCCACCTTGGGGCCGAGGTCGCACCCCGCCCCGACGGCCTCGTCGTCCACGGCCCCACCCCGCTGCGGGGCTGCGCCGTCCACAGCCACGGCGACCACCGGTTGGCCATGGCCCTGGCCGTAGCCGGACTGGTCGCCGAGGGACAGACCCTCGTTCAGGATGTGGACTGTATCGCCGATTCATTCCCCGGGTTTGAGGTCACTCTGGCACATCTGACAGGAGGCGAGTGATGACCCACAACTCGACCCATCGCGTCGGGCTCCTCGGCTGGCCGGTAGAGCACAGCGTATCACCGGCCATGCACAACGCCGCCTTCGATGCGCTGGGGCTTCCCTGGCGCTACACCCTCCTGCCCACCCCGCCTGGTAGGATAGAAACGGCCTTGACCAACCTCAAAGCGCAAGGCTACCGGGGGGCCAACGTCACCGTGCCCCACAAACAAGCGGTGCTGCCTCACCTGGACGCGATCAGCGACGCCGCACGGGCCATCGGCGCGGTCAACACGATCGTCGTCCAAGAAGACCGATTGATCGGCCACAACACCGACGGCGATGGTTTCCTGGCCGCACTGTTGGAATCGGGCTTTGCACCACATGGCCGGCGCGCACTGGTGCTGGGCGCTGGCGGCGCGGCGCGGGCAATCGTCTACGCCCTGGCCCAATCCGGCTGTGTGATCGCCATCCACAACCGGACGGTGGGGCGGGCCGTTCAACTGGCGCATGACATGCAGGACGCCACTGCCGGCGCGCCGGTCACCTGGGTGCCGGTTTCGACGGCGCTCGCCGGCCTCGACCTGGCCCAATTTGACCTGCTGGTCAACGCCACCCCAGTCGGCACGTGGCCCCGGTCAGACGCCTCCCCCTGGCCGGAGACGCTCCCCATGCCCCCCCATTGGACGGTCTTTGACCTGGTATACAACCCGGCCGACACGCGGCTGCTGGCCCAGGCCCGCGCCGCCGGAGCCACGGCGGTCGGCGGGCTGGGCATGCTCGTCTACCAGGGCGTGCTGGCCTTTGAACGGTGGACCGGCCACGCACCGCCGATAGAAATCATGCGAGCCGCGGCCAGAGAGGCACTGAAACGCTGAACGACTCGCATGATGAATCACGGGAGAGAAAACATGCTACGATTCCTCACTGCCGGCGAATCCCACGGCCCTGCCCTCACCGCGATCATCGAGGGCCTGCCCGCTGGCCTGCCGCTCGTCGAGGACGACGTCAACGTCCAACTGCGCCGCCGCCAGATGGGTTATGGCCGCGGCGAGCGGCAAAAGATCGAGCGGGACAAGATCGCCATCTGTGGTGGACTGGCCGGCGGTCAAACGACCGGCGGGCCGCTGGCCCTGCACATCGAAAATCGCGACTGGACCAACTGGAAAGACAGAAAAGCGCCCCCCCTGACCGTCCCTCGCCCCGGCCACGCCGACCTGGCCGGCGCGCTCAAGTATGGCTTTGACGACATGCGCTTGATCCTGGAGCGCGCCAGCGCCCGCGAGACGGCCGCTCGCGTGGCGGTGGGCGCCGTCGCCCGGCGGCTTCTGGAAGAGTTTGAGGTTCGGGTGGGCAGCTACGTCGCCGAGATCGGCGGCGTCCTGGGCGAGGTTCCACACCTGCCGTACGACGAGCTCTGGGCCCTCGCCGAAGCATCCGACGTGCGCTGCCCTGACGCGGCGTCGGCCGCAGCCATGCGCCGCCGGATAGACCAGGCCCGGCAGGCCAGGGACTCGCTCGGCGGCGTGTTCGTCGTCGTCGCCACCGGCGTGCCACCCGGCCTGGGCAGTCACGTCCACTGGGACCGCCGGCTGGACGCCCGCCTGGCCCACGCCGTCGCGAGCATCCAGGCGATCAAGGGCGTCGAAATCGGCCCTGCCTTTGAGAACGCCCGGCGTTCAGGTACCCAGGTGCACGACGAGATTCTGTTCGACGATGGCCGTCTCACCCGCCGCACCAACCGTGCCGGCGGCTTGGAAGGCGGCATGACCAACGGACAGCCGGTCGTCGTGCGGGCGGCCATGAAACCGATCCCCACCACCTTGACGCCGCTCCGCTCAGTCGACCTGGCCACTGGAGAGCCAGCGACGACGCAGTACCAGCGATCCGACGTGTGTGCCGTGCCGGCGGCGGCCGTCGTCGGTGAGGCGATGGTGGCCTGGGTGCTGGCCGGCGCACTGCTGGACAAGCTGGGCGGCGACAGTCTGGCGGAGATGAAGGCCCACTGGGAGGTCTGGAAACGCCATGCGTGACGAGGAGAATCTGATCATCACCGGTTTCATGGGCACCGGCAAGACGTGTGTGGGGCAGGAGGTAGCCCGGCGGCTGGGCCGGACCTTCGTGGACATGGACGCTCTTATCGAGGCCCGTCAAGGCATGACGGTAGCCGAGGTCTTTGCTCGACGGGGCGAAGCCCACTTTCGCCAACTGGAAGCAGCCCTGTGCCGCGAATTGGCTGCCCGGACAGGGCTGGTGGTCGCCACCGGTGGTGGCGCGCTGATCCTCGACACAAATCTCGAGATCCTCAGCGCCAGCGGGCCGGTCGTCTGTCTCACCGCTTCGCCGGATGAGATCCTGCGTCGCCTAGAGGCCGCCAGAGACAGACCTCTGCTCGATGCCCCCGATCGGCGGGCACGGGTCGCGGCCCTGCTGGCAGAGCGATCTGCGGCCTACGAACGCATCGGGCGCCAGGTAGACACGGCCGGCCTGACCGTGGCCCAGGTCGCTGACCAGGTCATGGCGGTGGCAGATGCCCCTGCGGCCACCGCCATCCCGGTGCAGACGCCCGGCGGCCAATACCAGGTGTACCTGGGACGAGGGTTGCTCACCCAGGTCGGGACGCTGCTTCGGCAGCAGGAACTGAACGGCCAGGTCGCACTCGTCACCAACCCCACCGTCAGCCGCCTGTACGGCGCACCTGTGGCCGACGGCCTGGAGGCGGCCGGTTTCCAGGTAGCCACCTGCCTCGTGCCCGACGGCGAGGCACACAAGACGCTGGACAGGGTGCGGACGATGTACGATGACTTTATCCGCGCCGGGATGGACCGGCGTGGCACCGTACTGGCCCTGGGCGGCGGCGTGATCGGCGATATGGCCGGATTTGCTGCCGCCACCTACCTGCGCGGCGTGACGCTCGTCCAACTGCCCACCACCCTGCTGGCCATGGTCGACGCCAGCGTCGGCGGCAAGGTGGCCGTGAATCACCCGCAAGGCAAGAACCTGATCGGCGCTTTCAAACAGCCAGCGCTGGTGATCGCCGATCCCGATGTGCTGGCTACGCTGCCAGCAGCCGAGTTTGCCAACGGCCTGGCCGAAGTTGTCAAGGCAGGCCTCATCGGCGACCCCGTGCTTTTTGAGCAGATCGAAGACCACGGACCAGCCCCCCTGCCCTGGCTCGTCAAGCGAGCGGTGCGGGTCAAGGCGGCGGTCGTCGAGGCCGATCCCTACGAGCGCGGACGGCGAATGATGCTCAACCTGGGGCACACCTTTGGTCATGCGCTGGAGCTTCTGAGCGGCTACGCCCTACATCACGGCGCTGGCGTCAGCGTCGGCCTGGTGGCTGCGACGCGCCTCTCCGCCCGGATGAAACTCTGCGACCCGGCCCTCGTCGCCCGCGTCGAGGAGGTGCTGGCCCGCCATGGCCTGCCGACCTCGTACCGGGGGCACACTCCAGCCCAGGTCTGGCAGGCCATGGCCACCGACAAGAAGCGCCGGGGCAAAAGACTGCGCTTCGTCCTGCCCCGTGCCGTCGGCGACGTCTTTGTCACCGACCAGGTGAAGCAAAGGGACGTGCTGGCTGTACTCGAAGCCCTGAGAGAAGCATAACGCAACACGCAATACGTAGCACGCATCTTGCAGTTCGTGTTGCATAGGAGACAAGAAATGTGGCACATACAAGTCATCCATGGGCCAAATTTGAACCTGTTGGGGCAGCGCGAGCCCGACGTGTACGGCCGGCTCACCCTGACCGAGATAGACGAGCGGCTGCGCGTCTACGCCGCAGGAAAAGACGTCGAACTACGGGCGTTTCAATCGAACTACGAAGGGGCCATCGTTGACGCCGTGCACCAGGCAGCCAGTTGGACCGACGGGCTGGTGATCAATGCCGGCGCATACACGCACTACTCCTACGCCATCCGGGACGCCATCGCTGGCGTGGGATTGCCGACCGTCGAGGTGCACCTGTCCAACATCCACGCCCGGGAGCCGTTCCGCCACACGTCGGTCATCGCCTCGGTCTGCGTGGGGCAGATCGCAGGCTTTGGCTGGCAGAGCTACCAACTGGGGTTGGAGGCGGTACTCGGCTGGCTGGAAAACCACCGCCCTGCCGAAGGTTGAGATTAGCAACGGTCTTGCTCCGGCTGGACCGCAGTCCAACTGCACAGTTCTGGTTGCCATTATACCCAACCTGTGTTAGAATTGCCGCATCAATCGGACGGCGAGGGTTCACGCCACATGTTGACCGACTATCGCTTGCGGCAGAGGGAATACCTGCTGGAGATCAGCCGGGCCATGACGGCCCGGCTCGATTTGCCCTCGGTGCTGCAACTGATCATCCAGAACGCAGTAGAAATGCTGAGCGGACGGGCAGGGCTCATCGCCTTGCGGCAGGACGACGGCAGCTTTCGCGTCGAGGCCAGCTACGGCGTCTCTGGCCGCAGAGAGGATTTCTTTGCCCCTCTGTTCAGCGAGGTTCCAGGCCTGAGCAGCCACCGCGATCTGTTTCGCTGGGCAATCCCTGACCTGGAGCGGAAACTGCGGCAGGTTGCCCAGGCCATCGGCATCGGGTTGACCCGCGTGGTTGCCCTGCCGATGACCATCGAAGCGCAGCTCATCGGCGTGGTGTACGTCTTTCGCATCGGCGGCATCGCCTTTACCAGCAACGATCGCCAATTGTTGGCCAGCTTTGCCGACCAGGCGGCCATTGCCGTGCAGAACGCCCGCCTGTACCAGCAAGTGACCCAGGAAAAAGCCCGCCTGGACGCCATCATCGAGCACTCTGGCGATGGGGTCATGATCCTCGAACCTGATCGGCGCATCACCGTCTTTAATCGCGCCCTGGCAGCCATGAGCGGCATCCCTGCCACGGAAGCGGTGGGGCGCTTTTGCTACCACGTGCTCAAGTTGGAGGACGCCGAGCCGGCCGGCGTGGACTTGTGTGACGAAGCCAATGCGCCCATCTTTCCTTCTGCCAGTGACCGCCTGTACGTCGAAGGAAACATTCGCCGGGGCGACAGCTCGGCGGTGACGGTCGGCATCACCTACAGCCCGCTGTTCAACGACGCGGGCAACCTGGTCAACATCACCGCCAGCGTCCGCGACATCACCCATTTCCGCGAGGCGGAAGAGATGAAATCCACCTTCATCTCGGTCATCTCGCACGAGCTTAAAACGCCGGTCGCCCTCATCAAGGGTTACGCTGGCACCCTGAACCGCGAAGACGCAAACTGGGACAAGGAGACGGTTCGCGACAGCCTGGCCGTCATCGAGGAAGAGACCGACCGGCTGACGGAATTGATAGACAACCTGCTGGATATATCGCGTATGCAGGCCGGGGCGTTCAAACTGGAAATCGGCTTCGTGGACCTGCGCCTGCTGGCCGACAAGACCGTCGAAAAGTTCCGCACCCAGACTGACCGGCACACTTTTGTCCTCGACTTTCCCCCTGACCTGCCAACTGTACCGGGCGACGAGGGACGCCTGCGCCAGGTGCTGGACAACCTCCTGTCCAATGCCATCAAATACTCGCCGGATGGCGGACAGATCCGTGTCAGCGGCCGCGCCGACGACCATCGGGTCTACATCGCCGTCACCGACGAAGGCATTGGCATCCCCGAGGATGAGCAAGAGAACATCTTTGACCGCTTTTACCGCATCCGATCCGGCGTGAGCAGACGAACCAAAGGCGCTGGCCTGGGACTGTTCCTCATCAAGACCATCGTCGAGGCGCACGGCGGCTGGGTGTGGGTGGAGAGCCAGCCAGGCCGGGGCTCGACCTTCGTCTTTACTCTGCCGCGAGAGTAGAGAACAGGCTTCATTGTCCATCCCACAATCTATGTATGGGATGGACGCAAATGTGTCAGCCATGTCCAGCGCTGCGACCACCTCTATCAAAGTCTTAGAGCTAGTCTGAGAAGTCAGCCTGGTTAACCATAATATGGAGAAGGAAGCCAATCTACCAATGAGCACTGAGCAATTGCAGAGTGGCCAGACCCTTCGACAAGTAGTTTTCAGGCATTTGCATTCCATTTCTGCGCCACAAGTGGACAGACCAAGATGCATAGCCGCTGCGCCAGACCCGACGCCGACGAAGCTAAGCCGCCCCCGACGTGCCCCGTTATCTCGGAGCAGTAGCCAGATTCAGCAAGTTCGGCTACGTCGCCGCGGACTGAGGCTGACGGGCCAGTCGCCTGACCATCCTGCGTGGACGTCGCGCAAAAGATGGTCTCCGTGCCCGTGCTAAAGATCGACGAACCGATGGTCGACAAAGCCATTTCCATCGGCACGTGCATCGGCGTCGCTGCTACCGCTGTAACCACGGTGAAGCCCACTTCGGACCTGATCGCCGCCCGCTCTAGAGTCGCCGGCAAAGAGACGCACATCGAGGCTATTCTGTGTGAAGAGGCACATCAAGCGATGCTGTCCGGCGACATGGCGCGCCACGATCAGATCGTGAAGGATTGTCTGTATCGGCTGATGGAGACAAACGACGTCGTTGTCTTGGCGCAGGTATCCATGGCGCGTGGCGCGGAGCAGATACCCAGAGTGGGCCGACGTGTGCCGATTCTCTCCAGTCCACGATTGTGTATGGAACGAGTTCGTGACGCGATCAACCAACGAAGCCCTTTGGTCCACCTGAAAGGAGCAAGCTGTGAAACTGAGTTGTTTGCCTGTATCGTTTTTCCAGCAGATCATCGACGGCGAGATGACCGTCGCCGAGTGGGCGCAGATGGGCGCTGAGGTCGGTCTGGACGGCATCGACCTGTCCGTGCTGTTTCTCAAGAGTCTGGAGCCGGCCTACCTGGACAAAATGCGGCAAGAGATTGAATCCGCTGGTATGGGGGTAGCCATGGTCACCTCCTACCCGGACTTCACCCATCCCGACCCAGCCGAACGTCAGCGACAAATTGAGCTGGAGCGGACCTACATCGAAGCAGTCGGCCGGCTGGGAAGTGAGATGATTCGGGTGACGTCGGGGCAGGCACATCCCGGCCTGAACGAGAAAGAGGGTATCCGCTGGGCACTTGAGGGGCTGAAAGCCTGCGAAGAAGCAGGCCAGAAAGCCGGTGTAAGGCTGGTGCTCGAAAACCACGGCAAGCCTGGCTGCTGGGAGTACAGTGACTTTGATCAGCCGACCCACATCTTTCTGGCTTTAGCTGAGGGGATTAAGGACACGACCATCGGCATCAATTTCGACACGGCCAACCCCATCGCGTATGGAGACGACCCTCTGCCCATTTTGGAGACGGTGATTGACCAGGTGGTCAGCATCCACGCCGCGGACACGGATACACGTGGTGCTTTGAACCACGTACTGCTCGGGACTGGCCTGGTACCCTTCAGGGAATTGTTCTCGTATCTGAAACAGGCCAACTTTGACGATTGGATCTGCATGGAGGAGAACAGCCAGCTCGGACAACAAGGTGTCCAGGATGCGGCAGACTTTATCCGCAAGATCTGGCAAGAAGCCGAACCGACGGGCTGACCACATGCATAACAAGGTTCGCATCAGGGCAAACCGGAATGCGTGCAGCGGGCGGCCTGTTCTGGAGAACTGATCGAGAAATTAAGAGAATCGTTGGAAGGCTTGCCGGGCTACCAGGGTGCTTATGCTAGAGAAGCCAACCAGGTCACCGATGTTTATACGAGAGAAAACGATCAGGTCACGAACGGTATCTATGCCAAAGCAAACGGGGTCTTTGCGGCATTCGGAAACCAGGTGGGTTTCAACAGACACAGTACGCACCTCGGAGGAACTCACATCGTTGGACCTACAGGCGAGTTGATTGCAAAATCGGAGCCGTTGCTGGATGACCTATGGATCAGCGCCGAGCTAGATCCCGAAGTGCAAAAGAAAATGCGTCGAAACCCTTGGTGTACACTCAAGACGCGCAGACCAGAGGTTTATGGTGAGCTAACAAGAATGATTTAGTAATGGATCGCATAGAGGGTTGATCCTCTGGTTGAATGCACGGCAATACTCAGGTCTGTGGCAGAGAAGCACTCGGTCCTAGGGGGGGGCGAATCCATGAGAATCAATCTGAAGAATCTTCGACCCAGGGAACCCTGGCAGCGCAACCTGGCTGTCATCTGGTTAGCCGAGTTTGTGGCCCTCTCTGGCTTTTCTGTGTACTCACCCTTTATGCCCTATTACGTGCAACAATTGGGTGTGAATCGCCTGGAAGAAGTAGAATTCTGGTCGGGCCTGCTGATGACCTCAAACGCTGTGGCCATGGCAGCCATGGCGCCGCTGTGGGGATCGCTCGCTGACCGCTACGGTCGCAAGGCCATGGTGGTACGGGCCATGTTCGGCGGGGCGGTGGGCACTGCCTTGATGGGTTTCACGCACAACGTAGGACAATTGGTTGCCTTGCGGGCGGTGCAGGGCGCGCTGGCAGGCACCGTGTCTGCCGCGACAACGCTGGTGGTCAGTGGTACACCGCCTGAACGCCGGGGCTACGCCCTGGGGCTGTTGCAGACCGCCGTCTATCTGGGTAACTCGGTAGGGCCAATGTTGGGCGGGCTGATAGCCGACCATGTGGGCTATCGGGCCACCTTCTGGGTCACCGGCGGCTTTCTGTTCACTGGCGGAGTGCTGGTGGCAGCATTGGTGCACGAAAAGTTCACCTCTCCGGAAAAGACGGGCAGCGGAGAGACGTCGGGTTTGTGGGACGGCCTGGTGATGGTGCTCCGCACGCGGGCGCTGATGATCGTCTTTGGCATCCGGGTGCTGATGCGCATGGGGATGCGCACGATTGGCCCCATGCTGCCTCTTTTCGTCCAAGAAATCGCTGCACCCGGCACCAAGATAGCCTCTCTCACCGGCAACATCCAGGGATTTGCCGCTGCAACCAGCGCTGTGTCGGCCGTCGTTCTGGGGCGAGTCAGCGATAAAATAGGCTATCGTCGCATCTTACTGGTCTGCGGCACAGCGGCCTGCGTGTTTTCAGGGCTCATGGTCGGTGTGCAAACCCCCACGCAACTGCTGATACTGAGGGCACTGACCGGGGCAGCGATGGGTGGCATCCTGGCCTCGATCAGCGCGCTTCTGGCTACCTTGGCACCCGAAGACCGCTTTGGTGCCGTCTATGGCGCGGACACCAGCCTGGTATCTGCTGCCAACGCCGTCGCGCCGATGATCGGATTCGCGCTGGCTGCCAGTTGGGGGCTCTCGAGGGTATTCCTGGGGGCAGCGGTCATGTACGGAGTAGCAACGGCGGCAGTCGCCGCTGGGATAAGGGGCAACACAAGTAAAACTTAGGTGCCCGTGATGCTACCCCAATTTCCACCAACTGCTCAACGATCACCTCAGACGGGCGCGTTTCAGTGTGGGGACAGGTGCCAACTAAATGTCGCCCAGGATTGAAATGCACCCCCTCAGACGACCCACTTGCCCCTGGTCGGCTTTGGGAGTAAAATACGGGTGCTGAGAGCGAGACCGCTTTTCTTGTTGTGTCCCTCAATGTGTGCTATAATTGGATGGGGACAGGAGCACGCGGGTCGAATCCATGGTGAGCATCAAAGGCAGGCAGGACGGGTTATTGGTCGTCCTCGACGAAGGGCAAGACTGGGCCGCCCAGATCGCCGAGCTAGAAACGCAACTCGAAGCCCAGAAGGTCTTCTTTGCCGGCGCGCGCCTGGCCCTCCGGGTCGGTGGGCGATCGCTTGCCATGAGCGACATCCAGAATCTGCAGGCGCGCCTGGCGCGACGGAACATCACCCTGTGGACGGTCGTCGGCGATGCTGAAGCCACACAGGCGGCAGCCCGTCATCTGAATCTCGCCACCGAGATGACAAACTGCGGATCGCCCGCCCAGACGGCAGCAGACGCGACAGCGCTGCCTGTGGACGGCGAGGACAGCGGCCGGCTGATCCGCCGCACGCTCCGGTCCGGCCAAAAGATCCATCACCCAGGCCACGTCTCGATCATCGGCGATGTCAATCCAGGCGCGGAGATCATCGCCGGGGGGGACGTCGTCGTCTGGGGACGGCTGCAAGGACTGGTTCACGCTGGCGCGATGGGTGATGACAGCGCCGTGGTCTGCGCGCTCGACCTCTCGCCCACCCAACTCCGCATCGGGGGCCACATCGCCCGCTCGCCGGAGGAAAAGCACCGGCGCAAGGTTCAACCAGAGATGGCCTCGGTGTCCGAGGGACGGATCGTCGCCGAGGCATGGGACAGTAAGAAACAGCGCAAGACATAAGCTTATCAAAACAACAGCGGTGCTGATCATGCCACTTCCGCACCGGAGGCGCACATGTCGGCCAAAACATTAACCATCACATCCGGCAAAGGGGGGGTCGGCAAAACCACGGCCACGGCCAACCTTGGCGTCGCCCTGGCATTGGCGGGCCAGCGCGTGGTAACGATTGACGCGGACATCGGCCTGCGCAACTTGGACGTCGTGATGGGGCTGGAAAACCGCATCGTCTACGATCTGGTGGACGTGGTCGAAGGACAGTGCCGGCTGCGCCAGGCCATGATCCGTGACAAGCGGCTGTCCGAGCTGTACCTGATTCCGGCCGCCCAGACCCGTGACAAGACGGCCGTCAGCCCTCAGGACATGATCCGCGTATGCGACCAACTCCGGCCTGATTTTGACTACATCCTGGTCGACTCACCAGCCGGCATCGAGCGGGGGTTTCAGAACGCCGTCGCTCCAGCCGACGAGATTTTGATCGTCACCACGCCAGAAGTCTCGGCGGTGCGGGACGCGGATCGGATCATCGGCCTTATCGAAGCGGAAGAAAAGAACTCACCCCAGCTCATCATCAACCGTTTCAAACCAGACATGGTCCGGCGCGGTGACATGTTGGGCACTTCGGACGTGATCGAGGTCCTGGCCATCGAGCTTATCGGCATCGTACCGGAAGACGAGTCCATCATTATCTCGACGAACAAGGGAGTGCCGGCCGCACTGGACGACAAAGCCCTGGCAGGCCAGGCCTTTCGCAACATCGCCCGGCGCATCATGGGCGAGGAAGTGCCCTTTATGAGCCTGCGAGACACATCTGGCATCTTTAACCGCCTCGTCAACCTGATCAAGCAGTGAAAGAAACCAGGGGGAGAAGATGAGTTTCTGGAAAAGACTGCTCGGCCAGCAAGAACCCACCAGCCGCGACATTGCCAAGAGGCGATTGCAACTGGCGTTGACCGTAGACCGCACACGTCTCTCGCCCCACCTGTTGGAGACGCTCAAAGACGAGATCATTGCCGTCATCTCCCAGCATGTGGACATTGAGCCGGACGGCGTGGTCGTCACTCTGACACAGCAGCGCAGCGAGCATCGTCTGGTGGCCGAGATCCCTCTGGCCAACACGCGCCGGAGAAAAGGGTAAGCCGACGCACCCAGGCCACATTGACACCGCTCACCAGGCAGGGGGAGGCCACAGGTCTCCGCCTGCTTTCTTTCTACGGCATGGCCGGCGGTCCCCTGCTGAGCGCTGCGGATTCCCTGATGAGACTATTTCATTGTATGGACGTGGAAAATGGATCGCAAACAGTGGCGGCATTTTGATCTCCTTCTCCTGGCAGCGACGGTGCTGCTCATCACGCTGGGCGTGCTCATGATCCGCAGCGCTACGATGGACAAAACGCCCATCCTGCAAAAGACAGCCGGTCGCCAGGTGATCTTTGGGCTCACCGGCCTGGTGTGGATGTTCCTCGTGGCAGCCTTTGACTACCGGCTCCTCGACAGCTTTCAGAAGCCGATATACGTGCTGCTGCTGGCCCTGTTGGTCACCGTGACATTTTTCGGCTCTACTCGCTTCGGGGCACAGCGATCGCTGTGGGAGGGTTCCTTTCAGCCCAGCGAACTGGCCAAAGTGCTCATTGTGCTCGTGCTAGCCAAGTACTTTGCCAATCATGAGGGACAGGCAGGTCGGCTGCGCTACGTATTTGGCTCACTGTTCATCGTTGTGCCAGTGGTGGCGCTGATCTATGTGCAACCGGATCTGGATACGGCCCTGATCTTTCTGTGGACCTGGCTGGTGATGGCTTTGGTGGCTGGGATGCGCCTGCAGCACCTGATCGCCTTCGGCGTCCTGGGCGGGTTCGCCATGCCCGCGGCCTGGCTGGCCATGAAGGACTATATGCGGCAGCGACTGGTCTACTTTGTGATGCCTTCGCTGGAACCGGCGGCGCGCTACAGCGCCGACCAGGCCCTGGTGAGCATCGGATCTGGCGGTTGGCTGGGCAAGGGCTACATGCAGGGCACCCAGACCCACCTCCGGTTCCTGCTGCTGCCCCATTCGGACTTTATCTATTCCGTCATCGGCGAAGAGTTGGGCTTTGCTGGTGCCCTGGCCGTCATCGTGCTGTTGGTCGTGGTCCTGATTCGCCTTCTGCGCGCGGCCTACATGGCCCGCGACGCCTTTGGCCGGTACATCGCCGTCGGCATCGCAGCTTTTATCTTTTTCCAGGCAGCGGTCAACATTGGCATGAACGTCGGCCTGCTGCCCGTCACCGGCACGCCACTGCCCTTTCTCACCTACGGCGGCAGCTCGCTCTGGACGCTGCTCATCGCCGAAGGGTTCGTCCAAAGCGTGCTCCTGCGGCACAAAATGACCGAATTCGCCTTCTGAGCGCAAGATTGGAGGACATATGAACATTCGCGTGCGATTTGCCCCCAGCCCCACCGGCTACTTTCACGTCGGCGGGGCACGGACGGCGCTCTACAACTGGCTGCTCGCCCGCCACCACGGCGGCACGTTTGTCCTGCGCATTGAAGATACCGACCAGACCCGCTACCAGCCGGAGGCCTTTGACGACCTGCTGACCAGCCTGCGCTGGCTGGGTCTGGAGTGGGACGAAGGCCCGGAAGTCGGCGGTGATTATGGGCCGTACTTTCAGTCACAGCGGCTGGCACTTTACCAGGAGTACGCCCGGCAGTTGGTCGACGAAGGCCATGCCTACTACTGCTACTGCAGCCCGGAGCGGCTGGCGCAGATGCGCCAGGCCCAGCGGGCGCCGGGGATGCCGTCCGGCTACGACCGCCACTGCCGGGACTTGACGGCCCAGCAACAGGAGGCATACGAGGCGCAAGGCATCGTGCCGGTGGTGCGTTTCAAGACGCCACTGGAGGGCGTGACGACCTACGTGGACGTCATCCGCGGGCAAAGCGCCGTGGACAACCGCACGCTGGATGACCTGGTCCTTTTCAAGTCCGACGGATTCCCCACCTATCACCTGGCCAACGTGGTGGACGATCATCTAATGGACATCACCCACATCATGCGGGGCGACGAGTGGCTGCCCTCGGTACCGCGCCACGTGCTGCTCTACCAGGCCTTCGGCTGGGAACCACCGGTCTTTGCCCACCTGCCGGTCATCCTCTCCCCCACCGGCAAGGGAAAGATGAGCAAGCGCAAGACGGTCGGCGCTGGTGGGCAGGAGTACAACGTGCTGGTCCGCGACTTCCGGCAGAAAGGCTACCTGCCGGAGGCGATGATCAACTTTCTGGCGCTGGTCGGCTGGGGCTACGACGACAAGACCGAGCAGTTCAGCCGCGAGGAACTGATCCACTACTTTACACTGGACGGCGTCAACAAGTCGGCGGCGGCGTTTTCTTATGACAAGTTGGATTGGCTCAACGGCGTCTACATCCGCGCCTTGGAGGCCGACGACCTGGCCGCTCGCCTGCTGCCGGTCCTGCGCGGCGCCGGCTTTGACCCCGACCCCGAGACCGTGCAGGGACTGGTGCCGCTGGTCCGGGAGCGACTCAAACGCCTGACCGACGTCGTGGACATGACCGACTTTTTCTTCGCTGGCGAGGTGACTTACGATCCGGCACTGCTGGCCGGCAAAAAGATGACGCTGGCAGAATCCACCGCCGCACTGGAGAAAGCGATCACCGCCCTGGCGTTGCTGCCTGACTTTGAGGAGAACACCCTGGAGGCGGCCCTGCGCGCGCTGGTAGATGAGCTGGGCTTGAAGGCCGGGCAACTGTTCGGCGTCATCCGTGTCGCGGTGACGGGCAAAACCGTGTCGCCACCGCTGTTCGGCACGCTGCACGTCCTGGGCCGCGAGCGGTCGTTGGCGCGGATGCGGCAGGCTCTACAGACGGGCAAAAGGGCGCTGGCCGACAAATAAATCCTTGGTGTGAACAAACAAGCCCCCGGCTTTGTAGATGCCGGGGGCTTGCCTATTTGTTATCTGTTCTCTGTTCGCCGAGGGTCTCTGACCGAGGCGGAACAGACCATCACCGCTGTCGAAAGTTCACGTGCTGGAAACAACCCGATCTGGTGAGGAGATCAAGGTCTCGAGGGGCAAATGACACGCGCCGGCCACCAACAATCAGCGCAGCGTGTCGAACATACTGGTCGAGCGCCAGAACCCACTCGTACCACCCGTCCTCATTGGTCGTCGCCGGATTGCTTGGATCGTCCCACCGGCCACCGTTGAGCAAGATCTCCACCCGCGCACCGATGATAACCTGCCCCGCCCGATCAAAGACCTGCCCTTTCACCGAGCCCAGACCCATGCTATGCGGCTCACAACCCAGATACTCGAGGACGAATTCACTTTCCTCCGGATCCGTCACCGTCCACCACCCAGGGGGCTCGCGGACAGGCAACGCCTCAAAGTCGCCGACCCAGTGGAAAAATGGCTGCCAGGCATAGCCCTCCACACCCGCGCCGGTACGGACGTAGAGCCAAGTGTCGCTGGGAGCCCGGCCCAGCACCGCTACGGTCTCACCAGCCTCGACGCCGGCCAGCACATCCGAGTTGTCATCGGGTGCAGCGTGAATCGGAGCCAGCTGGCTACTGGTCGCCATACTCGGCGTGGGCGTAAAAGTCGGCCCACGCGTTGGGGTGATGGTCGGCGTTGGCGTAATAGACGGCGTCGCCGTTGCCGTGCCGGTGGCGGTCGGTGTAGAGGTGGACGTCGCCGTCGGCGTAGACGTGGCCGTCGGCGTAGGCGTGGCCGTCGGTGTCGGTGTCACCGTCGGCGTGGGTGTGTCCGTCGGCGTGGATGTGGGCGTGTGAGTTGGCGTCGGTGTGTGGGTCACTGTCGGCGTGTCTGTCGGTGGGAGCGTGGGCGTCCGGGTTGGCGTCGGCGTCATGACCGGCACCACCTTGTCCCAAAACGACGGCGGCCACCTTTGACTGTAGGCTACGCCGGCTCCCCCGACAACCAGTGCTGCCAGGACGAGAACCACCGCCCGCCAAAGCGTCGGCCAGCGAGGCTGAATATCTTTTTGCAGGTTATCTCGATGAACAGGGTCTGTCATGAACCTCTACTTCTCCCTTTCACAGTACTGCTGAGCAATCAAAAAAAGAACCCGCCACGCCATCGCTGGCAGACAGGCTGACATAGTAGGCCCGGTGCACCTTGGGCACCCTCACTCTGGTGAAACACCTGTCGAGGGGCTTTGCCCTGTGCAGAATGATGCAACGCATGAGCGGTCTGATTGGCATGCAGCCACTCGCCCCTCCCACAGAGGCCTAATACTACCACACAAAGCGTGCTCTGTCAACTTGCGTTCATATCCATATCCTTCATTTGCGCCGCCAGAGGCGAGCGCAGCCGGCCAGAGCAGTCAGGCCGCCGAGCATCAGCACAAGAGTGAGCGGCTCTGGGATCTCGAAGATTATTGTGGGTGGCTGCCCAGGACAGCAGCCATCGTCCTCGACAGGTCCGGTCTCATCGCTGCTCGCGACGGCAAAGTTGCATATCTCAAAGCGATCATGCGGTACGTCATGGACGACGGCATGGACGGTAACGCTGATAGTAGACCTGGCAGCCATGGTGGCCCAGGTGAGCCGGAAGGCCGTGATCGCCTCGTCTGCCGTCCCTGGTGCGCCGGCAGGCACGTAGCTGAAGGTGCCGCTGCCGTCATCGTAGGCTATCCCCGGTGGATCCATGACGGGCCGACTGGTCTCGATGCCTCCCAGTATCAAGTCCACGCGTTCGTGAGGCAGATCATCGGTCAGGACGACGTTGGACATCGGCCCCGAACCGGTGTTGGCAAGGGCGATGGCAAAGCTCAGTGTGTCGCCACGGCTGACGTCCCCGCTGCCGTCAGCATCAGCTGCCAACTCGCACGCTTTGTCGATATCAGGGGTGGGTAAAGGGAATACCAGACAGCAACCATCGGCCTCGACAGGGCTGGTCTCATCGCTGATCATGACGGCAGAACTGCATATCGCGGAGCCATCAGACGGCACGTCATGGACGACGACACGGAACGTGACGGTTGTGGTGGACCTGGGAGCCATGGCCGCCCAGGTGAGCCGAAAAGCCGTGACCGTCGCGTCTGTTGTTCCCGGTGTGCCCGACGGCACGTAGCTGAAGGTGCCGCTGCCATCATCGTATTCTACCCCCGGGGGATCCATGCTGGGCAAACTGGTCACGATGCTCCCCAGTATCAAGTCCACGTATTCAGAGGGCAGATCGTCGGCCAGGACGACGTTCGACATGGCCCCAAAGCCATCGTTCCTGATGGTGATGGGAAAGCTCAGTGTGTCGCCCGGGCTGACGTCCTCGCTGCCGTCGGCGTCCTCTGCCAGCTCACACGCTTTTTCGATAACCGGGATGGGTGGCGGAACGATTTGACAGCACCCATCGGCCTCGACAGGGCCGGTCTCATCGCTGCTAACGGCGGCAGAGTTGCATATGTCGGAGCCGCCAGGCGGCAAGTCGTGGACGACGACTCGGAATGTGACGGTGATGGCAGACCTGGCGGCCATGGCCGCCCACGTAAGCCGGAAAGCCGTGATCGCCGCGTCCGCCGTGCCTGGCGCGCCGGTAGGCACGTAGCTGAAGGCGCCGCTGCCATCATCGTACGCTATCCCCGGCGGATCCATACTGGGTAAAGCCACCTCGATGCTGCCCAATATCAAGTCCACGTATTCATGGGAGAAAGTGTCGGTCAGGACGACGTTGGACATAGCCCCCAAGCCATCGTTCCTCACGGTGATGCTAAAAGCCAGCGTGTCACCCGGGCTGACGTCCTCGCTGCCGTCGGCGTCCTCTGCCAGGGCACACGCTTTTTCGATAACCGGGATAGGTGGCGGAACGATGGGACAGCATCCATCGGCCTCGACGGAGCCGGTCTCATCGCTGCTCACGACGGCAGAGTTGCATATCTCGGAAAGGCCAGGTGGCAAGTCATGGACGACGACTCGGAATGTGACGGTGATGGCAGACTGGGGACCCAGGGTGGCCCACGTCAGCCGGAACGCCGTGACCGTCGCGTCCGCCGTGCCTGGCGCACCGGGCGGCACATAGCTGAAAGCGCCACTGCCATCATCGTATTCTATCCCGGGTGGATCCATGTAGGGCAGCGTCGTCTCGATGCTGCCCAGCAGATAATCTACGTATTCGTGGGACAAGGTGTCGGTGAGGACGGCGTTGGACATGGCCCCCAAACCATCGTTCCTCATGGTGATGGTAAAGGCCAGCGTGTCGCCAGGGCTGACCTCCCCGCTGCCGTCGGCATCCTCTGCCAGCTCACACGCTTTTTCGACAACCGGCATGGGGGAACGGACAATGGGACAACACCCATCGGCCTCCACGGGGCTGGTATCATCGCTCGTCAAGACAGCAGAGTTGCATATCTCAAAGCCCTCCGGCGGCAGGTCATGGACGACGACATGGAAGGTGACGGTGATGGTCGTCCTGCCGGCCATGGTCGACCAGGTAAGCCGGAAGGCCGTGGCCGTCGCGTCTGCCATGTCTGGCGCGCCGGGCGGCACATAGCTGAAGGTGCCACTGCCATCATCGTACACGACCCCGGGTGGATCCATGTAGGGCAACGTCGTCTCGATGCTGCCCAGCACAAGATCCACGTACTCGTGAGGCAAGGTGTCGGTCAGCACGACGTTGAACATGGCCCCAAAGCCATTGTTGCCGACGGTGATGGTAAAGACCAGCGTGTCGCCAGGGCTGACCCCGCCACTGCCATCGGCGTCCACTGCCAGCTCACACTCTTTTTCAATGACCGGAATGGTGACCGGCAGAACGGTGTATCCCAGGTCCAGGTAGCCAGTGCCCGTGCCGGCCTGACAACCGTCTTGACCCCACGCGACGGCCAGGTGATCGGCTAGGTCAGGCGAATAGATCAGAGCGCCGTTGAGATCGTTGTCCATATGATCGCTGACGCGCAGCACTCCCAACCGGGGGATGAATATGCCGTTTGCGGAGGTTGTCTCATCAATGCCGTACGCGTTGGGGTTTTCCAAAGCGCCACTGCCGTCGCTGTCAAAGTTGTCCGCCGTGCCGTCGGCGTCAAGGTCGACGTAGATCGTTGTGTCGTCAATGGGCGTGACGAAGGCCAGGTTGCCGTTGTCCCCGTCGGGAGGCACGTTCGCGGTGTCATGGCCGGTAGACCAGCCGAGGACAACCTGTGAACTCAACCGGCTCATGGGCAACACGGCAAAGCCCCAGTCAAAGTCCTGGCTGGCACCATAGCTCAGGGCAGAATCAACGGCGGCCAGCGCCCAAAAGTTGTCGGTCGAAGTGAGGCGGACTGGTGCATTGAGTGGCAAAGGGTCTGGGCCCGGTCCAGGCCCTGGGCCAAGCACAAAGGTTGTGTTGGGCTGAATATCATTGATCACATCACTGGCGCCAACGGTCTCCCAGGTCACATCGATGGGGCTGGGATTGGGATTATGGATGTAATATACCACGTCCGACGTCTGCTGGGTCTCGACGCCGAACGGGTTAGTGCCCATAGGACACGTCCCGAAACCGGGGAAATCCTGACTGTCTCGCAGGCTGGGCACAGGGCTGTAATAATCGTTGCGCCACTCGTCGCGCGGGATCAACGTATAGGCCCGGGCCGCGTAGGGACTGCCGCACGCCCCGGTCAACATCTGGACTTGCACGGGCCCATCGGCCGTCACCGTCGCGCCGCTGTCGATCCCGACGCCGGCGGCGGACGCATCGCCGATGACGGCATAGCTCTGGCCCGGTGCGAGGGTTTCGGTGACGTCACCCACCCCATCCCCGTCGCGATCGATGGTGATCGTGGTGCTATCGGTGCCCATCACTTGCAGGCCCACCCAGTCAAAGTCGTGGCCATCGGGTGGGTTAGGTTCGCCTGATCCCAGGTCCTCGCCGATGGGCACGACGTAAGAGTTGCCCCATTGGGCGACCTCCCAGACCTCCCAGGCGCCGGCCAGCAGGGAGCCGGGAGCGACAGGCCAGGCAGCGCGGATGACAGAGCCTGCCTCGATGACACAGTCCACTTCGCTGACGAGGGTGATGCGATCCCGCCCATCGTAGCAGTAACGTCCTGGCTCGCACTCTGGATTGGGATCGCGCGGCGTGATCACCTGGTCTCGCCACACGACGCTCTCGCCGGCGTCCAGCGTGCCGGATGTCGTCGTTGCTCCCGGCACCTCGGGGTCGAGGTCATAGCCATCCTCCCAGTGATCGTAGTACCATATCGTCCCATCGGTACTGGCGGTCAGCGAGATGATCGAATCGAGAAGGTTAGAGGTTGAGCCACCGGGAAAGGCATAGCAATCTGCGCTTTCGTTGATGTCGGCAAACATGGCCTGCAGGTCATCGTCGTCAAAGGGGACAAAGTATTGATGCATGCCCGGGTCGACGACCGTCACACCGGCCAGGCCCACGTCCCCGGCGCTCATCTGCCCATCCCCGTCCAGATCGGCGAACACGGCGCCGGCGATGGCCTCGTCCTGGTAGCGCGCCCGCAGCACCACCCAGGGCGTGACGCGGCCGGAGCTAGCCATGCCGGGGTTAAGCGTCAGCCTGACGGGTGTCGCCGGGAGGTCAGCCTGCCACCTATCTGGCAAAGTGCTCTCTACCAGGTAGACCTGGTGGGTGGCGAGAGAGACAGAGGGAAAGATAAAGCGCCCCTCTGCGTCGGTGACGGCGGTCGGCAGGTCATCCAGCTCAAGAGGCGTGGGATACGCATAACGGTTGGGAGAGTTCAGTCGCTGACCGGAGGGTGGAGCGAGGGTCACCCAGGATAGCAAAAGCAGTCCAACCAAAATCGGTGGTACGACAAGAAACAACCGTCGCAGCATGATGCCCCTCCCTGAAGAAAATGCGTGGAGAGCGCTCATTAGCTACGGGCTACTGTCGTCGTCACCAGGTCAATGACGTGCAGCCATAAAGCACACCAAACGCGAGCCAGAATGGAAGCCGATGAAAGATGGCGGGCAACGACTAGAGGCCGTAGCCGTTTTCTCTCCTCAGTCTATGTTTCGCACCCTTCAACAGAATGCCCCCCCAGAGTGTTGCCTATAGTATACCACATTTTGCGGCCCGTGTCATCAGCTAAAACACCTATAAAAAGCCCCCCGGTTTCCAAAAAGCCGGGGGGCTGGGCTATCCCCTGCCACTACTGGGCGCAGCGAAAGCCAATGTCATCCGAGTAGCCATGGGGGTCAGCGTGGCCACGGAACGTCGTGCGCGTCTCGTGGCCCCGCTTGCGCCACGAACCGCCGCGGATGACCCTGCCCCAGCCCTGGTTGCCCTCCGGCGGGCGATGCGGGTTCTCGTACCAGCCCCACCAGTCGGCCGTCCACTCCCAGGCATTGCCCGCCATGTCGTTGACGCCGTACGGGCTCTGACCCGGTTCGCCGCACCGCGACCCTACTGCGACCGTGCCGTCGACGCCCGATTCGGCCGAGTTCAACCGTGCCAGGTCCCAAGAGTCACCCCACGGCCAGAAGCGGGCGTCGGTGCCGCGCGCTGCCTTCTCCCACTCCGCCTCCGTGGGCAGGCGCTTGCCCAGCCAGGCGCAGTAGGCCATGGCATCGTGCCACGAGACGCCGACGACCGGGTGGTTCTCCTTGCCAGGCACATAGTAATAGCGCCAGTTGTGCTCGTCGCTCCGCTTCTCCGCGTCCGTCTGGTGGCCGGTCGCCCCAACAAAGCCCTCGAACTGCCGGTTGGTGACCTGGTCACGGTCTATCCAGAATTCTCCAACCTCGACTTCCCGCTGCGGCTGCTCCTCTTTGAAATCCGGGCACGGCCACCCGATCGCTGGCTGCCCGCAGATGCGCTTGACTTTGACCAGGTCGTCGCCACTCGATCCCATGAGGAACGCCCCACCGGGGATCCAGGCCATGCCCGGTGGCACGTACCGTGTGGGTGTGGCTGTCGGCGGCGGTCGCGTCGGCGCTGGCCTGACGGTGAACGTCGCCGTGGGCGTCTGTGTAACCGTCGGCGTGCGCGTGCGCGTCGCCGTCCGCGTGACGGTGGGGGTACGCGTAGACGTAGACGTGGGCGTCGCCGCCGGTGTGCCGGTCGGCGTCAGCGTAGGCAAGGGCGTCTGGGTCGGCGTGGCGGTGACGACGATCACAACAGGCACCGCCGTCGGCATGGGTGTAGGAGTGAACGTTGGCCTTGGCGTGTCGGTGCCGGTCGGTGGCGGAGGAGGCGGGGTGGCAGATGGCACGCTGGCATCCGCTGCCGTCGCCCAGGCCAGGAACGACGAAACGGCATCGGACAGACTGGGCACGAGCAACCATGCCAGTGCGCTGCCGGCCAATAGCAGCAATCCGGCCAACAGGACGGCAAGGGCAACGTTTCTCCTGCGTGGAGACGGGGGAGTCTCTGACACGGGCTGAACCAGGTTGGGGGTTTCTTTCTCCTCCGGCGCTTCCTCCAGGCCCTCTTCTCGCAAGGCACCCTGGAGCGCCGCGGCCATCTCGTCCGCGCTCTGGTAGCGTTCCTCAGGCGACTTGGCCATCGCCCGCACGATGACCCGCTCGATCGAGGCCGGCAGGTCGGGGCGCGACGCGCGGGGCGAGGGCAACGCCTCGGCCATGTGCTTGATAATGACCGCCATCGGCGTGTCGGCCTTGAAAGGCGTCTGTCCGGTGACCATCTCGTACAGTACCACGCCCAGCGAATAGATGTCAGAGCGGTGGTCGGCCGGCAGACCTTGCCCCTGCTCCGGCGACATATATTCCGGCGTGCCCACGCTCGCCCCGCTGGCCGTCAGCTCCGTGCTGCCCTCGGCTATCTTGGCCAGGCCAAAGTCGGCCAGCAGCGGCCAGCCGTCGTCCGTCAGCAGGACGTTCGTCGGCTTGACGTCGCGATGGATCACCCCCCGCCGGTGGGCGTAGGCCAGCGCGCCCCCCACCCGGCTGACGATCTCGACCGTCTCTGCCAGGGGAAGCGGTTCTTGCATCCGGTCCTTGAGCGTGCCACCACACGCGTACTCCATGACGATGTAGGCGATGCCATCCTGCTCACCGTAGGCAAAGACGGTCAGGATGTTGGGGTGGCGCAGTTGGGCCACCGCCCTGGCCTCCCGGTCAAAGCGCGCCCGGAAGGTCCGGTCGCGACAGAGGCTCGCCGGCAGGATCTTGACCGCCACGTAGCGCCCCAGACTAGGCTGGTAGGCCTTGTAGACGTCGGCCATGCCGCCGTCGCCCACTTTTTCGACGATACGATATTGTCCCAGGGATTGTCCGATGAGGTCTTCCATGATCTGTCTTTCCCTCTTGAAAAAACAAAAAGGCCCCAACAGCATGCGACAGACACCACATGTCACACAGTCAGAGGCCTGACACCTTACCACCGCCCGCAGAGACTGAACTGCCCTAACTTGTTCCCACCCTACTTTATGGCCCGCACCTTCCCTCCTTCCTACACAGCATATTATACCACCATACACGGCCTTCTGTCAACGTAAAAATGCCCTTTTTTGGTTAGAGTTTTCTAACCTTTCGCTATTTTCCTCGCCGGCAACCCTTTTCGCGCGTTTCGTGCCATTTCGTGTGTTTCGCGATCCAAGACCTCCTGCTCAGGGCCACGTACCAGGCACCATTTTATGGGCACACCGGCCCGCGCCCTACCCACGCTGGACTGCCTGGCCGACCGCTGCGAGGTCGCCACCGGTGAAAGAGACTCCGCTGCGCCACGGTGACGGGCACGTTGGTTATTTCGTGCCAATCCTCTGCACAGCCCTAACGGCGTCGTCTACCAAAGAAGTCAGTTATCCTCTCACAGAACCCAGGCATGGACTTCTGCACCCAGTCTGTACCAAACACCCGTTCATAGATCCGATTGCGAACCCGCAAATACCCCGCAGGAGTCGCCTTCACCAACCCTGACAACTTCAGGTGACTAATCTCAAGCGAACGCTCTTCATCCCTCACTTGCTTTTCTTCCAAGACACGCCGATACATCTTCAACACGCCCACTCTGCGAGGACTCTCGCGAACATAACGCTCTGTATATTTAAGGTTAAACTCCGCTCTAATGGCTCCTGGATCGAAGAACAGTTCGGTCACTAGACTGTCGATTTGCTCGTCGAACCATCCATCTAGTCTCGAGGAAACCAATTCGGCACAGAGCTTCTGTGTAAGGAATGGATGTCCTTCAGTCCAATACATAATGCGCCGCAGAGCCACCCTTGAACGCCTCGGATTCACTTGCTCCAGGCCCGGAAGCAACACTTCCGCTTCTCTCAAGGTAAAGTCCCTCAATTCCAACGTTCGTCCAATGTTATAAGGGGTTCGCCGACGGTCTTTGATGAGATCGGCCGGGCGGGCCACTCCCACCAGGACAAAGGCCAGGCGTTTGTACTCCGGATCGGTCGCTCTCTCGTTGTACAGGGCCCGAATGGCAGCAAAGAAATCGTCGGTGAATCCCAGGGTCAGTGTTGAGTCAATCTCGTCAACAAAAATCACTATCTTCCCATCCCTCTTGGCAAGTGTTTCTTCTCTCACGAACTTGGTGAAACGCTGCACTGGGGAGAGCTTCTGCTGTGCACTCCACCACTCTATTACGTCAACCTCGAGATGCATCTCCTGCCTGATCAACTTCAGAAAACCCAGGTACCACTCGCTAGGTTCTACATTGGCCCCAAGACCAGACACATCAATCTTCGCAACATGCACTTCCCTTCTCTCAAGCTCAGCAGCAGTGCGTATCATCAGGCTGGACTTGCCTCTCTGCCGGGCAGTAAGAACATTGCAGTACTCGCCGCTCAACACCAGACGTAGCAACTCTCTGTCTGCAGGACGCTCGACATACGAAGGTGTATCCGGGTCAAGCGTTCCACCGACCCGGAAAAAATCATAGGGTATTGCTCCGCGGAACATTGGGCTTCTCCCTCCGGAAAATCCAATTCTCTCCCATATTATGGCCTTGCCCGTTTAAAGATCAGGCGTCTCTCACTCCATTGACTAACCAGTACCTTATAGGGCTCCTCCCGAAAGACAGCTACGCTCCAATAGGCTTCCCCTTCAGGATAGGGATCGAGGCCAAGGTTTACCTCGAAGCGATATTCACCCTCTACTGAGTGTATGGCTCCACCACCACCGATGATGCCAACTTCACTCACCCACCAGTCATCCACCTTCTGACCGCTTGTTGGCTCCCATCGGATAGCGAATCTCTCATGATCTTTCAGTCTGTGAGGCCAAATCCACTTCAGTCGCACTACCTTGGGAAAGCTAGCGCCGCCTTCAGGCTCAACCAGCACAGGAGGTGGAAGCAATCCAGGGGTAGGCGTCGGAGTAGCGGTGACAACGATCACAACAGGTGTCGACGTTGGGCTGGTGGGCGTGGCCGTCGGCGTCGAGGATGGCGAGGGCGTGCTCGTCGCCGTAGGCATAGCCGTCGACGTCGAGGATGGCAGGGGTGTGTAGGTCAGCGTGGGCGTATCCGTCGACGCACGTGTAGTTATCTTGGTCTCCACAGGAGTCATAGTGGGGGTTAAAGTTGAGGTCGGTGTATCTGTTTGGGTAGATGGTAGGAGGGTTGACGTTGGCACGATCACAGCAGCCTGAGTCGCCGTGAAACTCGGAGACGGTTCTGGTGTCGGGGTGCCGCTTCTGCCTACTACATACCTGTACGCTACCACAGCAATGGCTATCAGTAACACCGCTGCCAATGCTGAAAAAACAACCTTCGACCACGGAATGCCAGACCGTGTACTATCGGCCCACTCCAGACCGAACACATGCTCATAGATCGGATTCCGTACCTGCAAATATCCTTGCGGACTTGCCTTTACCAGTCCCGACAGCTTCAACTGGCCTTTCTCTATTGACCCCTCCTCATCCCTCACCTGCTTCCCCGACAGAATCCCCCGGTATGTCTGCAGTATCGCGTCCCGGTGTTTTCTTGTCCGGATGTACTCATCAATCCGCTGCAGGTTCGTCTCCTCTTGTATCCGGCCCTCCTGGAAAAACAGACGCCCTACCAACTGGTCAACCTGCTCCTGCGACCACTTCCTACCCCTGTCCTCCACCACCGCTGCACAGACTTTTTGCGTCAGGTACGGATGCCCTTCAGTCCAAAATAGAACACGATCCAGAATCGCCCCAGCTTGCCTTGGACTAACCTGCCTTAAACCTTGAAGAAATGTACTAGCTTCTTCTCTGGTAAAGTCTCTCAACTCTATCGTCCGACCGATGTTATAGGGCGTCCGTCTACGATCCTTAATCAAGTCAGCGGGCCGCGCAACACCCACCAGCACGAAAGTCAATCGCTTGTTCCCTGCACTGCTGGCCCGCTCATTGTACAGCGCTCGAATGGACACAAAAAAGTCGTCGGTGAAAGGCAAACGCAACGTCGAGTCAATTTCATCAACAAAGATGACAATCTTAGCTGACACTTCCTTCAAGACGACTTCCTTCAGGAAATCAGTAAACCGCTGCACAGGGCCGAGCTGCTCCCGTTCTACCCACCAACGATACTCATCGATCCCCAACCTCAACTGACGACTGATCTCACTGACCAGACCAAAATACCAGCCCTCAGCATCGGTATCCGAGATAGCTCTCAGGTCGATGGCAACGACATGGACACCCTTGGTCTGTAATGCGACGCCAGTCCTTTGAACAAGACTGGACATCCCCATTTGCCGAGAGGTGAGCACCGTGCAATACTCCCCGGTCACCGCCAACCTGACCAAATCCCGATCGGCTTGACGCTCTACATAAGAAGGAGCATCAGGGCTCAAAGCTTCCCCCGCTACAAAGAATCCCTCAAACTGAGCTTTGTTCTTCACGAGACTTGCCTCCAACAGTTTACCCTGGACAGCCTGCTACGAGAAAACGAAACTCTGTCAGCACTTTCATCCCACCAGTTACGGCGAGCAAGTTGGCTCGCTAAGCCAGATGTCCTCTTGGCGAGCACGCTGCCCATCACCAGAGATGACCGTAAGCGTGCCAACCTGGGAGAAACTGCCCCATGCCCATGAGACAAGATAGCTTCCGGCTTCCTCCAACTTGATGGCGCTGACCTCCTGATCTTCCCAGAAGAAAGTATAGCGACCATCCCCTCCCCGTACTCCAACCTCAAGACCGATCATCTTTCCATCCTCGTTACAAAACGGTACCTTCACGACTTGGATGATTGCCAGGGGTTCAATCGTAGGCGTAGGAGTCGGCGTTAGAAACACGGGCAGAGACAGCCACTCCTCTTGCCAACCAAAGTATGGCCCCCAGGCAAATCCTTCGATATCTCCCCTATCACGGTGAATATACAACCATTTACCCCATGGATTCACGGCCCGACCGATGACCCTGACGCTCTCACCTACCCGGACGCCACCCAAAAGCACCGAATCGGCATCAGGCTCAACAAATACACCTGCTTCTTGGACTGCAGTGATATAGGATCCAGCTTCCGGAATAATAACGAAAGTTGGTGAGGCTGTCGCCGTAGAAGTAGAAGTAGACGAGGGTATAGGTATAAACGTCGGCGTCGCCGTTCGAGCAGGCGTATCCCTAGGTGTAGACGTAGGTGTGGACGTTGGCGTAGCCGCCAGGGGAGTATCCATAGGCGTGTGTGTCGGTGTCTCGCTGTCCTTAGGAGTCACAGTAGAGGTTGAAATTGAGATCGCTGTGTCTGTCTCGGTAGGCGCTAGGAGCGTTGGTGTGGGCACGATCACTGCAACCTGAGTCGCCGTAGAACTTGGAGACGGTTCTGGTGTCGGCGTGCCGCCCCTGCCTACTATCTGACTGTACGCTACTACCACAGCAGCGGTTACCACGAATGCAGCCACCATAGCCACAATAGCTACCTTCTGCCGCAGGATGCCTGGTAGTGAACTCTCAGCCCACTTCGGCGTAAATACACGCTCGTAGATCCGGTTGCGAACCTGCAAATGCCCTTCTGGGGTTGCCTTCACCAATCCTGACAGCTTCAACTGGCTCTTCTCAATAGACCGCTCTTCATCCTTTACCTGCTGCCCAGATATTATCGCCCGGTAGACCTGCAGCATCTCCTCCCGATACCTGCTCCCCTTAATATAGTCGTCAATCCACAGTAGGTTGGTCTCCTCCCGTATCCGTCCCTCTTGGAAAAACAACCTGTCAACCAAGCGATCAACTTGCTTCGCCGACCATCCCTCATCTCCCTTGTCCACCATTGCGGCACAGACTCTCTGAGTGAGATACGGATGTCCCCCTGTCCAGTACAGAATACGCCTCAAAATCGCCTCAGACTGACCCGGATACACCCATTTCAAGCCAGGAAGGAATCTCTCTGCATTTTGCGCGCTAAAGTCCTTCAAGTCCACTGTTCGACCAATGTTATAGGGCGTCCGTCTACGACTCTTGATCAGGTCAGTTGGTAGTGCTACCCCTACCAGCACAAAAGTCAATCGCTTGTTTTCTGGATTGCTGGCTCGCTCATTGTACATCGCCCGAATGGACACAAAGAAATCGTCCGTGAAGGGTAAGCTCAACGTCGAGTCGATCTCGTCAATAAAAATGACAATCGGTCCAGGAACTCTCCCCAAGACCACTTCCTTAAGGAAATCAGAGAATCGCTGCACAGGGCTGAGCTGCTCTCGTGCCTCCCACCAACGTCGCTCATCTATACTTAATTCCAACTGACGTCTGATCTCGCTGACCAGGCCAAAGTACCACTCGTCAGCAGTGATCTCCTGACTTCCGACAATGGAGAGATCAATAGCAACCGTATGCACGCTCTTGCCATGCAATCGCTCCCTAGTCCTCACCATGAGACTGGACTTACCCGTCTGGCGAGCCGTGAGAACGTTACAATACTCGCCAGTCGAGGTCAGCCTCAATAGCTTATGATCGGCTTCCCGTGTGACATACGATGGCGAGTCAGGAAGCAGGTTACCACCTGCCTGGAAAAAGCTATCCTCAACTTGAAGCGGATCACTCATAGTAACCGGCTCCTAAAAAACGTCTCGTACAAACCACAGCAACACACACATTTGCGACCTAGTCTTTGCACCAGACCGACTGAACTTAGCCGCAGAAACGCTTTACCTCCTGGGCAAGCCCCTGTAGCCAAAACCTCGCACATCGCATTCATCAACTCTGCATCACCGTGCAAGAGATTCAGATAGTAGCGCAGATGATTGCCAAATGGACTTTCTTCTTTATCCGCAATTGCTTCCAATTCAGGCCAGGTCATTTCTCTCTCCAAAAGCGTATAGAGCGCCTGCCGAATGAGGTAAGGATGGCCTCCCAAGAGATTCATTGCCGAGGTGATCTCCTCGGACTGCAACGGCTTTCTGTGCCTCCGATTCAGATCCTCCACCTGCTCCCTACTAAAAGCATCTAACCTAATTTCGAGCCCAACATTAAATGGCGACTGATACACGTCATCGATAAATAAGGAGGGATGTGTCCAAGTCGCTACCACAATGCTCAATTTCCGCCAAATCTTTTCAAGGTGCCTTTGCACATGCCATGCACGAAGCAGACCAAAGAACTCACCATGAAATGAGGTCTGCAGAAGAACGTCTGCCTCATCCATCACCAAGACAACTGACTCTTGCCCCTCCTGCAAAATCGCGTTCTTGACAAAGCGTGTCATCTTGTCCTTGGCACTTAATGGCGGTTCCCAAACAGAATCGACCGTTGAATAGCTCACGTGCATTGGGTCAGCCAGGGCATACGCCAAATGCCTGAAGAACCGGTTCATGTCGCTCAACTGTGATTGGTCAAATAGCCGCTGGAAATCAAGATAAATGACTGATGCACCCTGTTGCCTGGCATGGTCGCCCCCCCGAAGAAGAAGGGATGTCTTACCCGTCTGCAGCGCACCGCGAACGACTGTGATCGTTCCAGACTTTTGCAACTCCTGCTTCAATTTAGTGTCAGCCATCCGTTCAACATACAAGGGGGAATCCAGAGATACTGGTCCTGTAGGCACCATCTTTGTCCCCTCACCAATCAAAGCAGAGTCACTTCCGCGAATCATTAGCATCCCCCATGCCCCTGTGCAAGCCCATGGTATCACCTACCAAGAGGGAGCTATCTTGGCTAGAGCAAATCTCTCACAGCAGTTGGTTCCTGAAGAACTTTTTGTACAAACCATACCGGCAAACACACTTTCCGCCTTGTCTCTCCACCAAGCAGGCCGAACTCAGTCGCAGAAGCGCTCTTGCCTCTGGACAAACACCTCCAATCACGACTTGGCGCGCAGCTTCCATCAACTCTGCGTCATCAACCAAAAGCCTCCAGTAGAAGCGCAGGTGCTCGCCAAATGGACCATCGATTTTATCCGCAACGGCCTCCAACTCCGGCCAAGTCATGGCCTCACTCACAAGCGTATAGAGCGCCTGCCGGATGAGGTAAGGATGGCCTCCCAAAAGATCCATGGCCGAGGTAATCTCCTCGGACTGCAACGGTTTTCCGTGCCTCTGATTCAGATCCTCCACCTGCTCCTTACTGAAATCATCTAACCTAATTGTGAGTCCAACATTGAATGGTGACTGATGAATGTCATCTATGAGCAAGGAGGGATGTGTTGAAATAGCCACCACTATGCTCAGGTCCCTCCACAATCTCACAAGTGCTCTTCTATTGTGCCAGGCACGAAGCAGACCAAAGAACTCACCATAAAATGAGGTCTGCAGAAGAACGTCTGCCTCATCCATCACCAAAACGACTGGCTCTTGTCCCCCCTGCAAGATCGCGTTCTCGACAAAGCGTGTCATCTTGTCCTTGGCACTTAATGGCGGCTCCCAAACAGAATCAACCGTTGAATAGCTAACTTGCATTTGGCCAGCTAGGGCATACGCCAAATGCCTGAAGAATTGATTCATATCGCTCATCTGGGATTGATCGAACGCCTGCTGAAAATCAAGGTAAATCACCGACGCGCCCTGTTGACTGGCATGGTCGACTCCTCGAACCAGCAGCGAGGTCTTCCCAGTTTGGCGCGCACCGCGAACGACTGTGATCGTTCCAGGCTTTTGCAACTCCTGCTTCAATTTAGTGTCAGCCATCCGTTCAACATACAAGGGAAAGCCTAAAGGAACTACCCCTTTAGGTACTGCCTTGAGCACCCGCTCTTCTTCACGCTGCTCTGAAATCCCAATAATCACACCGTCCGGCGCGCGCATGTACAGGATAGGCACGGCCCAATCAATACACTCGCTCCATCTATTTCCCAGCGCGATCATAATACCGCGCCGGCCTTCTTGCACAGCAGCATCCACCGGCCATCCATCGGCTAACGCACCGTAGAACTCTCGGCTAAAAGCGATGGCGCTCTGGTCGGCGATGGTCAGTTGCATAGCGACGACGGCTGATATGCCTACGCTCACCAACTGTTGAGCCACGCCATCGAAAGTACTCTCCACACCCGATATCGAAGTCTCGCAAGCGTTGAGCACTACCAGTCGTAAATCGCTGTCCGCCACCATCCGGCCCAGCAGCGACGCCGATACCTGGTCTGAAAGTTCCTTTGAATCTTCCAGGATCAAATAGCCCTCACCGCCCTCAAACTTGCCATGTCCGATGTAATGTAACACATGAAAACCCTGACGCAACTTGGCTAGCAGTTCGTCACACCTGGCGTGATCGAGCACGTCCATTTCAACCCTGCCAGGCAGTAGAGCCAGCGCTTTGCGGATGCTGGCCAACTCGGCGTCTACATTGAGCACGCGTGTGTCTTTAGGCTGGGATACGGCCACCAACACGCGAAGCGGAGGCTGGACGGCAACGGGCTTAGGCGGATCTGGCAGGTCCAGGTACCGCACAATCGGGAAACGGAGGCGCAGCCCTATGTATTCTTCCTCAAAAGCCAGCTCCCAAGGGAGTATCGTTAGCTCAGGAGACCCAATATGCAGTCTGATGCGGAGGCCCTCTTCTTCATCCCTCAGGCTGCCCTGTGCCATTGACCAGAGCTTGAAGACCTGTAAAGGAAATAAGGCATCGAACAGTATTTCTCCTACCGCCAGCATGTTCTCCCCGCTGGTGGTCTGGTGCAAGACATCATCCAGTTGCAGCTCAAACTTCTTATCGCGGGGCAACTCAAGTGGTTGGGGAGACACACTGCCACCGTCAGGGACAGCAGCCTCGACAGTATAGCCAGCTGCGGCGCTTCCTCGGATCTGCAGGTCAAAGTTCTTATAGGTCTTAATCATGCGACGCCTCCAGTCTGGCGAACCTCGTAAGAAACAGTGGAGACCGCCAGGAAGACATCCATCTCCACTTCGCCGACTCCTGGGCGACTAGCTCTGGCACGGAGATATAATTCCCCTCTTCGATCGGGGTCTGGAGCTTACTAGAAGTGTGCATTCCCGGCTGGATTTCTTGAGTAGTAACATTCTCTCTGTTTCACGTTCGCTACTCCCATTTGCGCTAGTCGGAGCATTCTGGCCTATAAGCGATTCCCAAAATGGGATGGTTCAATTACGGGCTGAAATAGGTTGACACTTTTTGCACCTTGAAAAATTAAGTCGGCTGTGCAGACAGGCTGGGACAGAACAGCTGGTCCAGCACTGTTACCAGGGAAGGCGCGTC
>Ga0180437_10001328_pt1 | contig 42701 bp, 28 predicted proteins | sample SS_ome_4_FD_132410 | JGI IMG/M metagenome (GOLD analysis project Ga0180437, IMG submission 132410) | Hypersaline lake sediment archaeal communities from the Salton Sea, California, USA - SS_3_D_1 metaG | ecosystem: Environmental > Aquatic > Non-marine Saline and Alkaline > Hypersaline >...
CCGTCTTCCAAGAGATCCATAGCTTTGAACCGACGGCGTTCCAATGCTTCTGGGCTTCCGGAAGGTCTCATGTGACACCTCCTGCCCATAGTATAGGACATTATTTATGCAGGTGTCAATAATATAAGATAAGTCCCTATGCTTGTGATATACTCACAACAGATCCGGGGAATATCTCTCCGGGCTTCTCGCGAGGTCCGAATAAATCACGAGGGAGGAGTTCAAATGGGTATGAAGCCGAAAAAATGTCTGGTGCTCCTGGCTTTTTGCATGGGATGTGTGGTAATGACGGGAGCGCAGGATCCGGCCCGGGCGGGGGATTCCGTCTCCGCGCTGGAAAATCTCAAGTTCCGTGAGATCGGTCCGGCCATCATGGGGGGCCGGGTGGACGAGTTCGCGGTGGTGGAGTCCGATCCCAAGATCGTCTACGTGGGCATGGCCTCCGGCGGGCTCTGGAAGACCGTGAACGCGGGGACGACCTGGCAGCCGGTGTTCGACCGGCAGTCCGTGGCCTCCATCGGGGCCGTCGCCCTTGCGCCTTCGGACAAGTCCATCGTGTGGGTGGGCACTGGCGAGGCCAACAATCGCCAGAGTTCATCGTGGGGAGACGGCGTCTATAAGTCGCTGGATGGGGGGCAAACCTGGCGCAAAATGGGCTTGTCCGGTACCCATCACATCGGGCGGCTGGCGATCCATCCCGCCGATCCCGACACCGTGTACGTGGCGGCGGTCGGCCGTCTCTGGGGCCCCAACGAGGAGCGCGGCGTCTTCAAGACCACCGACGGCGGCGCGACATGGACCAAAGTCCTTTACATCGATGAGGATACGGGAGCCACGGACATCGCTATGGACCGCAACAGCCCCGATACGCTTTACGCCGCGACCTACCAGAGGCGGCGGTCGGCCTGGGGATACAATGGAGGCGGCCCGGGCAGCGCTATTTATAAGACTTTGGACGGGGGGACCACCTGGACCAAGTTGAGCCGGGGCCTGCCTTACGAAGGAGAGACCGACAGCCAGACGGGGCGCATCGGTTTGAGCCTCTACCGCCGGAATCCGGACATTGTCTACGCCATTGTCGAGCACGCCCGGGGAGGTGTGTTTCGGAGCGAGGACCGGGGAGAATCCTGGGAGCGCATGAGCGTTGTCAACCCCCGCCCCGCCTACTACAGCCAGATCTGTGTCGATCCCAACAACGACCTGCGGGTCTGGGTCTTGGGATCGCCGATCTACCGCTCGGAAGACGGCGGCAGGACCTTCGCAGGCTATGATTTCAGGTCCCCGTCCAACCGCATCCACGTCGACAACCACGCCATCTGGATCAACCCCGCCGACTCCAACCATATGCTCCTGGGTACGGACGGCGGCATTCACTGGAGCTGGGACCGGGGGAAGACCTGGGACTTCGTGAACACCATCGCCACCGGGCAGTTCTACGAGGTCGGCTACGACATGCAAAAACCCTACCGGGTGTCCGGGGGGCTGCAGGACAACGGTTCGTGGATCGGGCCCAGCATGAGCCTCACGAAATGGGGGTATTGGCTGCCGGCCGGGTCATCCAACAACGACTGGATCAGCATCCACGGCAGCGACGGGTATTATACGGTCATCGACCCCACAGATCCCGACATCATATACGCCGAAACCCCTGACGGCAATCCCATTCGTCGCGACATGCGCACCACCGAGGCAAGGGTCATCCGGCCGCGGGAGGAGCCGGGAGATCCCCGTCATCGCTTCTACTGGGATACGCCGCTCGTCATCTCCGCCTTCGATCCCAAGACCATCTACTACGCCTCCCAATTCCTGTTCCGCTCCACCGACCGGGGTGACAGCTGGACCAGGATCAGTCCGGATCTGACCACCGGGGTCGAGCAGAATTCCCTGCCGACCATGGGCCGGCTGCCGGATGAGAAAATGATGTCCCGGCAGGACGGGGTTTGGAACTACGCCTGCATCACGGTCATTGCCGAGTCTCCGCTCGATGCGGACGTGATCTGGGTGGGAACGGACGACGGGATTCTGCAACTGACACGCGATCTCGGGAAGACCTGGGAGAACGTCACCGAACGGATTCCCGGGCTGCCCCGATCCGCATGTGTCGCACGCATCGCGGCCTCCCGGCATGCGGCCGGCACGGCTTACGTCGCCTTCGATGCCCACCGCATCAATGACTTTGCGCCCTACATCTATGCGACCACCGACTTCGGCCGGACATGGCGTTCCGCCATCCGTGGATTGCCGCGCGACAACGGCGTCGTGCATGCCTTGCGGGAGCATCACCGGACTCCCGATCTTCTTTTCGCCGGCACGGAGACCGGTCTTTTCGTTTCCTTCGACCGCGCCGCGAGTTGGGAGGGAATCCGCCTCAACCTGCCTACGGTCCCGGTTTACGACATCGCCATCCATCCGCGGGAGAACGACCTGATTCTAGGGACGCATGGGCGTTCGATCTGGATCCTGGATGATATTACGGCACTGGAGGGAGTGGCGGCCGGAGTTCCGGCCGAGGATGTCCATCTCTTCGATATCCGTCCCGCCACGGCTTGGCGCATCTACGACATCCGGCGCGACCATGGAGGCCCGGGGCACAAATTCTTTTATGCGGAAAATCCGCCCTACGGCGCCCTGATCACCTACTTCCTCAAGTCCTCACCGGCGGAGAAAGAAGAGGTCCGGATCACGATCGAGGACGCTGCCGGGAAGTTCATTCGGGAAATAGAGGGGGGACGGGATCCGGGTGTCAACCGCATCGCCTGGGACCTGAGGTTAGGCCTTCCCTCCGATCAGGCGCCCGCTGTGCCCTCCGGCCGCGGCAGATTCACGCGTGGGCCGGTGGTGGAACCCGGAATCTATACCGTCAAGCTCGCGGTGGGTGAGACAACCGCCATCCGGTCCGTCATGGTCGAGGAGGATCCGCGCGTCACGACCCCGGCTTCCGAGCGGGCCGCGCGCTTCGAAGCTCTCATGCGCCTCAACGACCTGAGCGCCCGGGCTTCCAGGAGCTCCCTGGCCCTGTCCGAGCTCAGGAGAGTGCTGGGGGAGACCATGAAGGAATGGGAAGCGGAAGCCGGAAAGGACATTCCGGAAGAAGTGAGGAGATCTGCTGAAAAGCTTTCACAAGCCGCGGACGAACTCTGGGAAAGATTTTCGACCCGCAGGCTATGGCTGGGCTCATCAAGCCCTCCCTTGGTCTGGCGGCCGCCGACCCTTCCCAGGAGGATATCGAGGCTCTCGAGCGCCATCGAGGGCATAACCGCCGCCCCCACCCCTTCACAGATGGCGGAACTCGAAGACCTTTCCGCGCTGGCGGATGAGACCGCCGCGGCCGTCGAAAAACTCATCAAAGGCGGGCTGGCGGATCTTAACCGCAGGCTGAATCAGGCGGGGATCCCCCACATCCGCGTCGCCGATTTAATCTAGCCTCCAGAGTGTCACCGTGCCCTCGTCCTTGATGAATATGCGATGGCCCGCGATCACCGGATGCGCGTAGATCGGCGTGTCTGAGACCTTGAATGTGGCCAGCGTGGTCAATTCGCTATCGCTGGGTTTGATGATGATGAGTTCGGAGCTGCTGGGTAGGGCGAAGATGACGGAGCCGACATCTACGATGGCTGCGAAGCCTCCTCGATCGCGCCGTGTCGAGTCCACCCAGGCCGTCTGCCCATTCTGGGCGTTTATGCAGTAGAGATTGCCGCGATCGGAGAGCCCGAAGAGCAAGCCGTCTTTGAGCACCGGGGTGTTGAACTGGGGGGCCGGCTCAGGGCTGCTCCAAAGCTCTTGAGCGGTGAAGCCGTCCGCCTGTTTTTCAATTTTCACGGCCTTGGTTCCCCGGCACGCGCCGGTATAGATGACGGTAGTTCCATCGATGATCGGCGTGGCGGCGTTATAAGCCCTCCTCTGAGGAGCAAAAGGAAGCCGCCATAAGAGCTTTCCATCGCTCACATCGACCCCCACGATGCTTTTCTCGGCCAGTGTCACGACCTGTTTGGTACCGCCCACATCCAACAGGGCGGGGGAAGCATACTCCGGGCCTTCCTCTCCCCAACGCCATTTTTCCTCACCGTTAGACAGTTCATACGCGATGAGGGCGCCATTACCTTGTCCGCCGAGATGCGCGATGACTTTGCCATCCACGATGATGGGCGACATGCCCGTGAAGAACTGCGGCACGACCTTGGGAAAGGGGTCATTGCGCCAAACGACTTTGCCGTTGGACGCATCCAGACAGGAAAGAATACCGCCCACGCCCAGAGTGACGACCCTGCCGTTCGCCACGGCGGGGGAGCTTCTGGGTCCGGGATGCCGGGCCGCGGCTCCGGTTACTGCCTGAGCCTGGTAGTTGTCTTTCCAGAGCTCCTTGCCGCTGCCGGCATCCAGACACAAGGTGACCTCCTCCTCTCCCTGCCGCGTGAATACATAAAGCCTCTGACCCACCAGGGCGGGTGTTGCATCCCCCAGGCCCACCGTCGCCTTCCATTCCTGAGTCAGGCCCGTCGGCCACTCCTGAGGTTCATCAAATCCGCTCACCTTGCCATCCCGATTAGGCCCTCTCCACTGCGGCCAATTCTGCGTGAAAGCCGGATTGGCACAGATCAGGATTACGGTTCCCAGGGCGAGAAACTTCCACAATCTCTCTTTTTTCATGGAGGCCTCCTTCGAATCCATGTCGGATTCCATCCCCATACGACCCGCTGCTGCCGATTATCGGGCCGAGCTTGTCTCTTATAACTTAATGCGTTGTCTGAATTGTGTCAATTTGATTGGTCACCGCCTTGAGCCTTCCGGGCCGGTCTTTTTCCCCGGTTCTATCGGAAAAGGATCTTGAGGATGAATTGACATTGGAATTTCCAGGTGATAAAAGCAAGGAACGGGTAGATCCATGACCACGAGACCGCCATATAACCGAGTCGACGGGGCCGTTCTCAGGCGTCTCATCGAGATCGCGGGGCCCAAAGGCGTTTTCAACGATGAAGAATCCCGGGAGAAGTACTCCCATGACGAAACCATAGGCCTTTCCCATCCTCCCGAAGCCGTGGTGCTTCCTTCCTCTCCGGATGAGATCAAAGAGGTGCTGAGCCTTGCAGCAAGCGAAAATGTGCCCGTCACCCCGAGAGGGCTGGGGACGGGTCTCAGCGGAGGAGCGGTTCCCATATACGGAGGGATCGTCCTCTCCTGCGAAAGGATGAATCGGATTATCGAGATCGACCGCGAAAATCTCATGGTAACGACCGAGCCCGGGATCATCACCGGGCAGCTCCAGGAGGCGGTGGAAGCGGAAGGGCTCTTCTACCCTCCTGATCCGGCCAGCTTGGACAGCTGCAGCATCGGCGGCAATGTTGCCGAAGGTGCGGGCGGAAGCCGGGCCGTGAGGTATGGGACCACCAAGGATTATGTCCAAGGATTGGAGATCGTGCTCCCCAACGGCGAAACGATGAATACCGGCGGGAAAGTGGTCAAAGACGTCACCGGATACAACCTGACCCAGCTCATGGTGGGTTCGGAGGGGACCTTGGCTGTCGTGACCCGCATCATCCTGAGGCTGATCCCCCTTCCCCGGAACAGGATGGATCTCCTGGTCCCCTTTGCGTCTTTGGATGAAGCGGCCCGAACGGTGTCGGAAATCATTGAGGCCAGGATAGTGCCCACCGCCATAGAGTTCATGGGACGGAGCTGTTTCGATCTGGCGGAGAGACACATCCAGCGGAAGCTGGCCTTTCGGGACGCAGCGGCCCACCTATTGATCACCCTCGATGGGAATCATCAGGAGGCTCTCGAGCAGAGCCGGGATCAGGTCGGGGAAATATGCGAGAAGAACGGGGCGTACGACGTCCTGGTAGCCATGAACCGACCCGATCGTGAACGCATGTGGGAAGGGCGAAAGTGTCTGTTCGAAGCTGCGAACCTATTGGGTGGGACATACAAAAGCCTGGATGTGGTCGTTCCCAGGAGTCGAATCCCCCGACTGGTCCGGGAAATCGGGCTCGTCTCTGAAAAATATGGGATAGAGTCCTTGTCCTTCGGCCATGCCGGAGACGGTAACGTACATGTCCTCCTCTTTAAAGGCCCCCTCTCCGATGAAGAATGGGAAACGAAGATCGATCAGGCCGAAAGAGATCTTTACTCGATCACGGTCCGGTTCGGCGGGAAAATCACGGCCGAACATGGGATCGGTCTGTTGAGAAAGCCCTTCCTATCGATGAACCTGGGGACCAACCAAGTCGAATTTCTCAAGCAGCTGAAGACCGCGTTTGACCCCGGCTATATCCTCAACCCCGGGAAAATCTTCGATCTTTTCTGAACGATAAAGCCTCGATTCTGGACGTGAGGATTTGACGGACATGGTTCCGGTGCGTATGTTATATATGTACGGATCCTCTCGGCTCGACGCTTCAGCCGATCCGATATCTTAAGCCGGTGCGGAAGCACTCATAGGTACAATCAAACCTGCCGTGGCCTCGGCGGGTGGGACGGCACGAAACAATGGGTGAAACACTAGTCAGGAGGTATTGCCTATGCATAAGACCGAAATCCTAAAGGATGGAACCAAAGTCCTGATCAGGAGCCAAACCCGGGATGATCTGGATCTCTTGATGGACTTCTATACGGCGCTTCCGAATGATGACCGCAGATACCTGCGGGTGGATGTGACCGACCGGGACGTGATCCGCCAGCGGCTTCAGCTGATGGAGAGCGGTTTCCTGTTCCGGATCTGTGCGGTGCTTGGAGACCGGGTCGTCGCCACCGGTGCCCTCGAGATCTTTGCGGATGCGTGGCGCAAGCATCAAGGCGAGCTAAGGGTCATCATCGACCGGGATTTCAGGCGTAAGGGCCTGGGCCTGATCATGATGCGTGAGCTCTATCTCCTCGCCCATGAGAAGAAAGTCGAATTGGTGGTGACCCGGATCATGCGGCCTCAATCGGCGGCCCGCAGTATCTGCCGCAAACTCGGGTTTCGGGAAGAGCTGATGGTCCCGGATTATCTACGCGACCTCACCGGAGCCACCCAGGATATGGTGCTCATGGCCGCCGATATGCAGGAGTTCTGGAAGGAGCTGGAGCATTTCTACCAGGTATCCGACTGGCAGAAATCTCGCTGAAGGATTTGATGCGCTATTTTTTGACCTGGTAGGTCCGCTTGCTGCGCGGCGGCATGACATATACGGATACCAGGCTCTCGTTTCCGTCATGATCGACGGCGCTGACCCCGAAGATGGACTCGTCAATGGTGACATGGGGAAAAGAGTGCTCGGTGACGTTTCCGACCGGTATCGCCTTTTCCCAGTAGGGGGCTGTGGTCTTGCGCCAACGAACTATGTAGCCGGCCAGGTCATCGCAGACCACGGGATTCCACCTGAGGGACGCATCGTAGCCACCTTCCCCCCGGCCAAGCATGGCCCTTCCCCGGTCGCCGGTCACCTTGGGTGCCGGCGGGGCTGCGGCCAGAGAAGCCAAGATCGAACCCACGATGCGGATGTTGCGCGTGCAGTAATCGAGATCCATGTTCGTGAACGTATCGTTTACCGTGTGTTGGCGGGAGTAGTTCTCGTTGGCTTCCATCATGCGGATGCCGGCCCAGCCCTCCAGCACAAAGGGCGTGTGGTCGCCGCCGCGGCCGAATCGGTCGGCGCGGAAGATGAGGTCGATTTCGGCGGATGGAAAGTAAAATTCTCCCACCCGCTTGGAATAGCGCGCGAGGCAGCGGGACGGCGAATCCATAGGGTCGGCCGAAAAAATCCGCATCCGCCGGTTGTCGATAATGCCGTGGCCGCCGGTTATGTTGCCGATCATATCCAGGCCGATCACACCGCGGATGTCCTTGCCTTCCTCTTTGAGGCGGGCGGCCATGAGCGTGCTGCCCACCAAGCTGATCTCTTCACCGGCGAAGGCGGCGAATATGACGGTGGCGTCGAATTCATGCGGGCTGAATACCCGCGCCAATTCGAGCAGAGCGGCCACTCCGGACCCGTCGTCGTTGACTCCGGGAGCGGGATTGTCGAAGTTGTCGCGCGGCCATTCTCTATCGACCGGTCGGGCATAGGTATCGTAATGCGCGTTGAGAATGAATATGCGCTCCTGCTCACCGCTGTGAAGACCCGGCAGGACGGCCAGGACATTGCGAATGGTCACGGGTCGCCTCATGCGGCCTCCTTGGGCGGGAAGTTCGTAGGTGTCCAGGCTGACCTTAAGCCGCGGGCTGAGGCTTGCGAATTCGCTCTGCAGCCAATCGGCGGCCGCATTGATGCCGAATCCCTCTTTCTCGGACGAAAGGACATGGCGGGTTTGGAAGGCCTCGAGCTTTTTGAGGATGGCTTCGACCCGGTTCTGTGAGACCTCCCGGGTGAGTCGTTGGATCTGCGTGCTGTCGGCCTGGGCCGCACAAGGATAGAGCACAATCCCGAGGAGGATGGCTATGACCGCTGCAAAATATTTATTCTGTCTCATGGCCCTCGATTCTCCTTTCCGTTGAAATTCAAAATCATAGGTGTCGCCCTCATTTTTAACCTAAATGATAGGCATAGCTCAAGCCTCAACTCAAAAACATCGATCATTTAGCTGTCCAGGAGCTTTCATGGGCGTTCCGCATAACTTTTTTCCCTGTTGCCGTTAAAAGGCACAGGGACCAGCGGCGTTAGGTGTCCGAGCCCCTGGTTCAAATCCTTTAAGCGTCCTGGATGTCCAAGAGCATATCCCGATTCAGTCCGGTGTGCTGCTTCAGAAGATCCTCGATGCCGGGATCTGATTCCAGTCCATGCGGACTTGATGTATTCACGGATGAGCAAGGCGGCGGTGGCGCCTTCCCCGGAGGCCGAAGCCACCTGCTTGGTGCTGCCGCTTCTGACGTCTCCGGCGGCGAAAATGCCGGGAATACAGGTCTCCAGAAACGCCGCCTCCCGATCGCCGAATCTTAGTGGATCACGGGTGGCATGCCGCAGGTCATGACCGGTCACGATGAATCCCCACCGGAACCAAGGCCAAACTGATATTCCATCGGACCGGGGAAGGAGAGATGGAGAAAAGCTTCCATGTGGCCTTTCCCGGCCAAGAGTTCAGCTGTTTTTCCACCAATCGATTGAAGCGGAAGAAATAGTCTTAATTTATTTAAAGCCATTTTCAATTTTTTGCCCGCATTATCGACTCAATAGATGACATAGGTGTGGTACATATATTCAACCTCCCATTTCGCTCGGGTATTTCCGTTCTATTCTTCGCCGTGCTTCCCGTATTTCATCTTTCTTGTCTTTGTGTTTTCCGTATCGCCAAATTTCCCTAAAAGGAGAACGGATCCTGTGAGTAAGAAGATCCTACTGGTTGATGACGACACGGTCATGCTCAGAATGTTGGAAAAAAGCCTCAGCGCCACCGGCTTTATGCTGGCCAAGGCCGGAAACGGCAAGGATGCGGTCACTATGGCCAAGAATTGGCAGCCGGACCTCATCATCCTGGATATCATCATGCCGGAGATGGACGGGGGGGAGGCGGCCGAATTGCTGGAACGAAATCCCGCAACCCGGCAAATTCCCATCATCTTCCTCACCTCGCTTCTGGTCGACAAAGAAGCGGCTCGGATGACCAGGTCCACCGGCCGCACCTATATGGCCAAGCCGCTGGATGAAAACAAGCTTATCGCCGAAGTCCGGAAGTATTTATCCTGAATAAAGAAAACAGGATCTCTCCGCTGCGGCATCCCTGATTTTTTCTCCGCGCACAGGTAGGGTGCTGTTTGCATTATCCTGCCTGGGCTGATATTCCAGCCGTGTGAGTCCGCGGTAAGCAACGGTTTCTCTTTTTTCGATCCAACGCTGGATATCACAAAAGAGATGATCCGCCGCTATAACAAAGCCAAAAAAAGCAAAAAGCTCCTTCAGTTTAATGATATTTTCTGTTACAATCTCTGGCGATGATCGTACTCAAGATCTATAAACGGAGTAAGAAGAGCCCCGAGCATTCGACCCCACAGGATGAGCCGGAGAATCCCCAGCAGGCCGAAAAGCGCCTGAGCGCCCGCTCCGACCACGTGGTCAAGCTCCAATACAAAGTTTTGGTCCCCATGGAGGGCCAGGGATTCACCCAGGACATGAGCGCCAAAGGATTCGGGCTTTTCCTGGACAATGAGGTGCCGCCCGGGGCGGTCATGGAATTGAAGTTCCATAAGCCCCCCCGAGGCGTTCAGCCCGTCAAACCCATCGCCAAGGTCGTTTGGCAGCGGGACCATCAAGCGGGTGTCAAGATCTTGGGGAGATAGATAGGGTTCGAGCCATCCCTTAACCTGTCGGCAATCCCGGGAATAACGGGTCTCCTTCGTCGCTGTCGACATTCGGCTTTTAAATTCTCTGAGGCTTATCGGCCCCCAAGGATCGGCCCGCTATCCTGATCAGATCAATGACAATATCATTCATGTTCAATCGACATCGTTTATGAATAATCCCGGAAAGCTCGATCCTGTGAGAAGTTGAGGAGCTGAATTAGATACATTATGCGAATCCAGCGCTATGATGGATGAGTGATGAATAATTTGGTTGGAATTTAGGAGCGGCCATGAAGAAAGTGATTATCCAAGCTGCGAAACGGGCCGGTATCGTGGAAGTGCCGGCTCCCCAAGCCGTCAGAGACTGGGCTTTGATCAAGATTCACTGCGCGCCAATGTGCACGGAATATAAGTCCTTTGAATCGGGTGAGACGTCGAGCTTTTTGGGTCACGAGGCGGCGGGCGAGGTGGTGGAGATCGCCCAGCCGGGCCCGGTGAGCGTCGGTGACCGGGTTGTCGTCATGCCTCAGTATCCGTGTGGGACTTGTTCGCTCTGCGTCAAGGGGGAATACATACATTGTGAGGATGTCGTGGATTTCAAAGCCTTTACGGGAGGGGAACAGGGGTGCGATACCTATGCGCAGTACATTTTGAAGCCGGCGTGGCTCTTGCCCCGGATACCGGATGATATCTCCTACGAACACGCCGCCATGCTGTGTTGCGGGCTGGGGCCGACCTTCGGCGCCATGCAGCGCATGCGGGTCGAGGCATTCGATACGGTGCTCATCACCGGCATGGGGCCGGTCGGCCTGGGAGGGGTCATAAACGGCGTCTTTCGGGGCGCCAGGATCATCGCTGTGGTCCGGAATCCCTATCGGGCTCGGCTGGCCCGGGAACTGGGAGCCGAAATGGTGGTGGATCCGGATGACAGCGATGTGCGCGACAAAATACTCAAGGCCACAGCAAACCAGGGTGTCGACAAAGCGATAGATTGTTCCGGCGATCCGTCCGCACAAAGATTATGCGTGGAAACGGCGCGCCGCCAGGGGGCCATCGCGTTTGTCGGTGAATCGGGAGATCTGAATATCAAAGTCAGCGATGATCTCATCCGCAAGGGATTGGCCCTTTTCGGGATCTGGCATTACAATCTAGGCGATATCCCCCGGCTTTGGCAGGTCGTCCGCGGCTCGCCGGGCCTGCTGGATAAGCTGATCACGCATGCCTTCCCTCTGGAAAAGGTGGAGGAGGCATGGAAGCTGCAATCGACCCGGCGGTGCGGCAAGGTCATCCTGTATCCCTGGCGGCAGGGGTGATTCCAGCGTACCTGTGAATATCAAACTCACCCCGCGGCTTGACCAAATTCCGTGAAACCTAGTTGGCTCCTGTCACGGCCGGACCGTAATAGAGGGAGTTGAAGAACAGCATAAAGGTTCCGTGCAGCTGAGCGCGGTTTTGAGGCCGGAAGCCGAACATGATGATCTTTCCTTTTCCACAGTCGATATCTACCAGAGCCGGTTTGTTATGCAGGATATGATCTCCGATCAGGCGGCCGCTCATGAAGGGATTGCCGTTGGGATAGCGGGCCACGACCCTATAGGACGACAAAAGTGTCTCCCCGGCGTCCGATTCATGCGTGCCCGGTTCGATCCATTCCAAGAGCGGGCTTCCGTAGGAAAGCAGGTTGGCGGTTTCGCCCATCCCATAGCCGATGGGATGGTTGATATCGACCTCGGCTTTGAGGATCGCGCTGGGGCAGAAGAATTCGGAGGAAGGAAAACTCCGGGACACATCTCTCAGCGGTACTTTGAAATGATCAATCGGCAGCTGGCACGAGTCATTGAGGGTTATGATGGTTCCTCCATCCCTGGCAAACTGCAGCAAAGCGGCCAACCCATGTTCTCCTATACCGCCGGCATATTGGGAGGGGACGGTTCCTTCCCGATGGCCGTCGATGATGCGTTGAGCGGAGACGTTGGTCAACAGGATGACATCGTACTCCCGCTTGAGACGGCCGCTGCGTATTTCCGCATCGTGGACGGTCGTATAGGGGAACTCCCAGGTGTCGAATATCCAACGGGTCCAGCCCTCGTCCATGTTGGCGACCCAGGGTTGGTAGAGGCCCAGCCGGAGAGGCTTCAGCGCCATAGTCCTTCCTGGAGAACGACCGGCTTCGATCCGAAGATGAAACTCTTCGGCCAGAGCTTTCATTTTGCCGGAAAGCCCCGTTCCCGAGACGATGATCGCCCCTGCCGGGTATTTCTTCCCACCGGAAGAGAAGGACTCGGTCGCCCACCCGACCTCCGCCCCCGCCGCAAGAAGCCGGTTGACGGCCCGATAACTGTCCAGGACTCTATGATCCAGGATATAGCTGCTGCCGCTTCCGTTGACATTACCCGCTGGAGGGGCCGCCTGTTCGATCGGGCGCAGCTGGGCTTCGAAGGGGAAGTCCACTTCAACGGCCTCGACGCCCATTTGATAGGGCAGGGTCCAGCCGGTCAGGTCAAAGGTCGATTCCGGCGGCCCGCCCTCATACAGCCTGCGGTCGGGATAGATCTGCGGGCCCAGGATATCGATGATGTAGGGTCGATAGGCCTGCGACAGCAAAACCACGTAGGTCCCGGCCGGATATTCCCGGTTTTGTGATTGGAATGGTTTCTCGGCTTGATGGAGCTCGATCCCTCCGGAGATGAGTATGTTGATCATCTTGGCCACCGTGTTGGGATCCTTCTGGGCTTGCGGGATGACATAGGCATAGGGCGCCTCGGTTTTCCCCTTCTCGATGGAATTTCGGGCCATGCGGTACATGTTCATGAGATATTTTTCTCTGTGTATGGCGCCGGTTTCCAAGAAACCGATGGAAGACCAGTAGGCATATTCGACGATATCACGGAGCCGCCACCACCCGCCCGGCCAGGGGCTGGGATAGTTTTGGGTCTGGATGTTGCCCTGGACTCCGAGTCGCCTCCTGGTTGATTCGGAAAGGTCCCCGGGCCGCTGAAAGATGGGCGTCGCCATCGGAGTCCCCGCCGCCTCGAAAAGAATGGTGGGCACATTATGCCACAGGGCGCTGGTGTGAATCGCCGACATGCGCCAGTGGTTCCAGAGGGCGTAGTGTATGACCGCGATTTTGCCCTGCTCTTCCAGAACGGTCCGCATATAGGCGCCCGTCAGCTCGACCTCACGGGTGAGCAAAGGATCCAGGGAATGATGCCGGGGATCATACAAGGGTGAGAGAAAGAGCCGGGCTCCGGAGCTCCCCATGTGATGCATGTCCATGAAGATCTGCGGGAACCATTCGTGATACAGGATCTTGATCACATACCGGGTTTCGATTTGGGTGTGCATGAACGCATCGCGGTTGTTGTCGTGCCCGACATAATGGTGGTACAACCAGGGCATCGGGGAGGATTCATAGGGCGTCCCTACATTTCGGCGATACCAATCCGTGGTCAGGATGTTTCCGTCCGGATTCCAACTGGGAACGAGCAGGAAAATTACGTTCTCCAGGATGTTGCGGATTTGTGAGGATTCATCGGTGGCCAGGACGTAGCCCAGCTCCGGGGACATCTGGGTGGGGCCGCATTCGCTGGCATGCATGCTGCAGGTGATCAAGGCGATGGTCTTCCCCTCTTCGGCCAATCGACCGGCTTCCTCCTCCGCGATTCTGCCGCCGGCCAGCTTCTGTGCGATATCTCTGTATTTATCAAGCTGGGATAGGTTCTCAGGCGAGGATATGACGGCCAGGATAAAGGGATTTCCCAGTGTTGTGGGACCCAGTTCCTCCACCTTTATCCGGTCGCTTTCCGCTGCCAACAGCTTGAAATATTCATGGATCTTTTCCCACCGGATCAGCTTGAAATCCGCTCCGGGCCGATGCCCGAAAAATGTTACCGGATCCGGAATATCGGCGGAATAGGCATGGATGACCGACCCGATGAATAAAAACAGGATCAGGATGCGGATCGAGATGTGTTTAAGTTTCATGGGTACACTCCTTTTTGTGTTACCTATACTATTTCTTCTCGCCGGCCGCAAGCCCCAGAAAACGCGGATCGGTCGCGCCGTAGCGGACAGCCGTTTCCGGATCGATCCCGACCATCTGGGCGCCTCCGAAGGGGTAGGAGTAGGGACCCGCCCACTCGAATCGATAGCCCCTTTGTTTGAGTTCCCGGGCTACATGGTCCTCTATTCGGTTCTCGATTTTAACCGAATGACCATCCGGCGGCCGAAGGCGCGGCGCCTCCTGAGCTTCTTTGAGATTCATCTCCCATACAATGACATTGAGGGTGGTGAAGAAGGTATTGAGAATCGAGCCGGAGGAACCGGTGGCGAAATACGGTTTCTCTCCTTTAAAGACTATCAGCGGGCAGACCGGGCTTACGATGCGTTCGCCGGGCTGAGCCCGGAACATTCCGGCCCCGTTGAGGGAGATTCCCCCCACGAATAATCCGGCCGTTCCATAATTCCCCCCATAGACGGTGTGGGTCAGCGAGCAGATGTTCCCGTCTCTATCTACAGCCGAGACCTGATGGGTGCCCAATCCCGTCTCTTCGGCGTTTTCGGCCCTAAAGGAGGTTGTGGTTGCCGGATACGGTGACGCTTTCTTACTTTTTTTCATCTGTTCGATCTTATGCCGGATGAACTGGTACCGCCGACGGGCATAGTCTGTGGACGTCAAAATTTTGGCGAGGGCCTGATCGAATTCCTGGATCCCGCAGTATTTGGCGTTGTCTCCATATATGACCCGCAGGGTCTCGATCACCCACTGCAGCGCGTCGGGCGATTCCGTGTAGTGACCCATTTCCTGGAGGCCGACAAGCTCCAGGATGTTCATCCCTTCGATGATGCAGGCCGCCCCATATGCGGGCGGCGGGGGGCCCAGTATGCGATAATCTTTATAGACTCCCCGGATCGGCTTCAGCTCCATCGCCTTATAGGAGGCGAAATCCTCGAGGGTGGCTTTCCCGCCGATCTCACGAATCGCCCCCACCATTTTTTCGGCAAAGGGCCCGCGGTAGAAGTAGTCGGGTCCCTCCTGCGCGACCTTCTTGAGGGTCTCGGCCATCTCGGGCTGCTTGAAGACCGCACCCGGTGGAGGCAAAAAACCCCCGGGAGCGAACATTTTAAGGGATGAGGGACGGATCGTGAGTTTATCATAGAGCGTCCACAATTTGTGATAAGCGTAGCCGTGGATCACAAAGCCTTTTTCAGCATAATGGATGGCGGGCTCCAACACCTCATCCCATCCCAGGGCGCCGTATTTCAAGATGGCGTAAAAGAAGCCGCCCAATGTTCCCGGCACACGAATGGAACGTCCGGTCAAGTCGTCGCGCTCCCGATTATAAGGCATGACGTCCTCCCGGAAGGCATGCGGTTCGCAGTTGATGGTGGTCGTGGTGCGGGTTTCGGCATCATAATAGGTGATCTGCCCCCCGCCCGCCAGCGTGGTCAGCCCCGTATCGACGACCGCCGTAACCAGGGTGGCGGCAATGGTGGCGTCCATGGCATTTCCTCCCCGCCGCAGCATCTCCAGTCCGGCCCGGGTGGCGGTGGGAAAGGCGGTCGTTACCATCGACACCGGGCTTTCGGCCAGCGGCGAAAATCCGGGATTGCTGGCTACCTCCATCTTCGGATATCGATCCTGGGCCGTGAAATCAGAAGAGGAAAACAGCCCGTTGGCCATCAAGAGGAAAAGAAAGACCGACATACGCGGCCAAAAGCTTTTGTTCATTTCAGCCTCCTTTGCTGGTGCTGGTTTTTATGCAATCTTTAACGTCAGAGCTCCGATAAAGCGGTGACGGATTTCCATCGCAATGGTCCATTGAGAGCTTATCTTCCTGTCGATGATTTTATCAAGATCAGTCGTGTTTGGGGGGCGGAGAGGTATTCCATTCTTGTTTCGGTCAAAACCGCATCATCCTGACGATTGATGCGAATGGTTTTATCGAGCTCTTCAATATACTTGGGAACTATGATCTCGACTGCAAAAAACATGATCGGCTCGAGTCGCAAATGAACCCGATCTCCATATCTGTCCGGATAATCAGGATCCACCAGGGGCCCGATGCCGTGAACCGTGTTTCCGATCGTGTGGGCACAGACATGGCTTTCATATCCCAGATCTTTAAGCCATTGTGTGGTTTTGAGGTGGATATCCAGTCCGGTTTCCCCGGCTCTCATGTTATCTTTCAATTTTTTCGCATATTTCAAGCTGAAATCAAAGAATTCTCGCAGTCCTTTCGGGGCCTGTTTCTCTCCCGGCTTGAGGATATAGGCCTGACGGTTCACATCCGAGCAGTAATCCAGATAATCCACCCCGAAATTCACATCCATAAAGTCTCCCGGCTCAACTAAAGTCTGGGATAAGGATTCGTCCCTTTTGCCGGCGATACTGATACCGGGGCATCCCCCCGGCCACCCGGGCTCGATCCCGTACTCTTTCATTTTGGCCCGATAGGACCAGTATATGTCGGCCAGTGTGGTCTCTCCCGGCTGAACATAGCGTTCCGAAAGCACCTCATGATGAATTTTTTTTGCCAGCTCGAAGGATTTGCGCATGAGATCGATTTCTTCTTCTACCCTGTGCGCTCGGAATTGGACGATGAGTTTTTCCGCCGAGGTCAAGCGCGGCGTGTACTTTTCCCCGATCGAGTCTTCCAGATATTTTTTCATTTCCACGGTCAATCCATCGCACATGGGAATGGTCCGGGAAGTATTGATCCCGATTCTCTGGGGATCAAAATCCTCGACGATTTTTCTCAAATGGGGATTCAGTCCCTCAACGCCCGGACTGTGATAGGAAATGATCTCATCATAGATTCGGGTTTCCGCAACATCCCCCAGATGAGTTCCGATGGCCACGCGTTTGACCCTGTCTGTTCCGTCATCCATAAATATGTAAGCATTCCTGTGTCCGCCAATGCCGCCCCCGATATCTGAGAGAATGGGATCGAGATTGTTCTCCCGGCTCATCACGATCCACATATCGATCCGGCTTTCGCGCATGGCAGGCAGCAAGAACCGATCGATTTTTTTCTTGATGATTCGAACCTTAAGCTCATAGTCTTCTTTGTTGTACTCATGAGTTATGGTTTGGCTTTCTACAACTTGAGCCACATGCAGATAAACAAGAATCCCAAGCAAAATTCGAATCCGTGAAAAGAATCTGCTCATGTCTTCCTCCCCTGTTTTATCCGCCGCCGGAGACAGCGGAAATCTCCTCACCGCAGTGATTGAGGCGGTTACGGAACATTTTTATGAATCCAGCATGCTGTGCCATCGGAGGTAGTTTAACCGTGTTCATTTGAAAGCTGAATTGTGTCCGATATGGCCAAGCGGCCAGCCGGCTCGCTTTTTAATCCGGGCGACATGTCTCAATCTCCTTTCCCCATGCTCAAGGATGACTATATATTCACCCGGTGGCACCATGCGAGCCGTCGGATCCCTGTCTCGGCTCCTAAGCCTCATGAAGGCTTCTTCTTCCTCTACTGTCATTGGGCGGTGCATGTTCCACAAGACGGTGTTGATTCCGACATGAGAGGGACCTTCAAGCTCAGCTAATTCCTGCCCGCAGGTGTCGGTGATGGTGATCTTGACCGTATCTTTTGATTTGTCTTTTAGATAATAATTGATCACAATTGCGTTTGGCTCATTGGGTGTTGAAAGGACTCTGTCGCCGTATAGATGGTACCAACCCCAACCGCTTGTGATTCGCTGCACCTTGGGCTCGATTTCAAAGAAATAGATTTCCTCTTCCAGAACTTTTTCATTCATCTCCTGGAGAGGCGTGATGTCGGTGATGTACAGCCCGCGACCGTATGTTCCCACTACCAGGTCGTTCTCCCGGGGATGAACCAGGAGATCATGAACCATAACATTAGGCATATTATTCCTCATCCTCACCCACTGTTTCCCTGCATCAATTGAGACATATACACCTGTGTCATTGCCTAAAAAGAGAAGGTCGGGATTTTTCCGGTCTTCAAAGATGACATTGATCGGTTTGTCGGGGAGGTTACCGGCGATGGACGTCCAGGTCGCCCCGAAATCCGTTGTCTTGTAGAGGAAAGGCCTGAAATCATCCCGGCGGTATCCGGATTTTGCTACATAGGCGGTTCCGTCTTGAAAATTGGAGGCGAAAACCCTGCTTACGTAGTATTTTTCCGGACCACCCACTCCGGCAATCGTTTGGGTTAGATCGGTCCAGTTTGCCCCATGATCCCTGGTCATCCAGACCTTTCCGCCCGCCGTACCGACCCAGATGACACCCGGAGTCACCGGAGATTCCGAGATTGTGGTTATGGCGAACCATGGAATGCCTCCTTCATCCCGAGGGATGATCTTGTCCGCCTCTTTGGTGCTCAGGTCCGGGCTTATTTCCTGCCAGTTATCCCCCCGGCTCAGAGAACGGAGCAGAACCTGGGCCCCGGCATAGATGATCTGGCTGTTATGGGGGGAGATATGAATGGGAGCGCACCAGACAAACCTATAGGGCGGCTTGCCTTCTTCTCTTTTGGGGAGGATGCTGGTGCGGAGGCCCAGTTTCTGATCCACCCGAAAATGGGCGCCGTGGGAACCGGTGTTGTAAAGCCAGCGGCTGTTGTTCGGGTCAACCTGGTTGTACATGCCATCACCGGTGCCTACAGTAATCCAATCTTCCAGAGTCACTCGACCTGACCAGCTGTTGCTCGGACCTTTCCATGACTCATGACACTGGAGACCGCCGTAGATATTATAAGGATCCTCCATGTCCACACATATGTCATAATACTGTGCCATAGGAAGATTGAAGTGGGAATCCCAGTTTTTCCCACCATCGTAGGTTACGTGCACACTCCCATCATTGCCCAGGATCATCCGGTCGGAATTCTGATGATCGATCCAGAATGAACGATTGTCGCCGAAAGCACGTTTATCAGCCTCTATCCAGTTTCCATCCTTATCCTTCCATGTTTTCCCCCCATCAGTAGATTTTAAAAGAGGCTCCTGTAGGACATAGATGGTTTTATCATTGTTAGGATCTATCCTTATCTGGCCGAAAGAATAGAACGCTTTACCGGTGACACTGTCTCTTGTAGAATCGTTCATCTTCTTCCAAGCCATCCCGCCGTCCTCGCTCCGATAAACTTCCCCTCCGACCTCCCTTGGCCTCGGATCAAGTCCCCGGCTGCGATCCTGCTCTGATTCCTCAGGGTTGGGAGGCCGTTTATTGGCGTTTTCGACCACTGCATAGACAATATTGGGATTGCTCCAGTAGATATCGAGCCCTATCCGCCCGATTTTACCGCTGGGAAGGCCTCCTCCGAGTTTGGCCCAGGTCTCCCCGGCATCGGTTGTTTTATAGACGGCACTGCCGGGCCCTCCTTTGTCGAAAAGCCAGGGAAGTCTCTGGAATTGATAGGCTGCGGCATAGAGGATATCGGGATTAGAGGGGTGCAGAGCGATATCGATGATCCCGGTTTTTTCGTTGACATAAATGACTTTCTTCCAGGTCTTGCCCCCGTCTTCGGTCTTAAAAAGTCCTCTTTCCTTGTTAAAAGAAAAAAGATGGCCTATAGCGGCAACATAAACGATATCAGGGTTTTGGGGATGAATGACAATTCTCCCAATATGATGGGTGTCTTTCAAGCCCATGTTTTTCCAGGTCTTGCCGCCATCCATTGATTTGTAGACGCCGTCCCCGCTGTAGGCGCTTCGGGAATTACAGCTCTCGCCCGAGCCTACCCAGACAATGTTTGAGTTGGAGGGAGCCACCGTAACATCTCCGATGACAATAACACTCTGATCATCAAAGAGGGGCTCGAATGTCGTGCCGTTATTCACCGTTTTCCAGAGACCGCCGTTTCTCGATGCGATATAGAACGTGTAGAGATGCTCTTTTTGAGGAGACTCGGGAACCGCGATGTCTGTGATCCAGGTACCGCTTCGAAATGGACCGAGATTCCGGTAGGTGAAGCCCTTCAATAAATCCTCGTTAAATCGTTCCTGGCTGCCGGCTGAGGCGCCGGTAGCAACAATTCCAACAAAAAAGGCCAGGAACAAACCCCATGCAATTTTTTTGTTATCCATAGGTCCCTCCCTTAGAAATCACAGGTTCATCGCCCCTGAGAGTGCTCATCGACGTTATTCTGACGCTCTTTTTCCTGACGCTGCAAAAGATCTCGCAAATCACTTCTCCTTCTTCTTAGCCCGGCGCGCATAATATTCTTCCTTGCTCTTAAGCGGGGGGATATGATGGGGCGCAAGCTTGTATGAAGTTTCCACAACAGGTGCCGGATTTGTCGGCAGGTGTTTGGCCAATCGTTCCTTGATCTCTTTGTATCCTGGTTTGTAGGCCAGATTTGTCCATTCTTCAGAATCGGTTTTATGATCATACAGCTCTTCGCTGTCATCGATATATCGTGTATACCTCCACTGCTCTGTGCGTATGGAAAATTCTGAGTAATCATAGGTTGAGATCGCGGGGTAGGTCCATTCGGCATCAGGATTTCTCAAAAGCGGGACGAGGCTGTGTCCATCCAATCCTTCCTTAGGTGGCAATCCGCATAGCTTGATCAAAGTCGGATATATATCCATCAATGAAGTTATTCGATCACACCGGATTCCGTCTTTCGAACCTTCCGGTAACCCGATCGTTCCTTTAGGGACCTTTATCATCAAAACGTCCTTGACAACGTTTTCCCACAGGGCGAACTTTCTCCAGTGCTCTTTTTCCCCGAGCTGCCAACCGTGGTCTGACCACAGGACAACGATTGTATTCTGGGCATAAGCACTCTTCTGCAGCGCATCCAGGACTTTGCCCACCATCGCATCCGCATAGGCGATAGAGGCAAGGTACCCTTGGACGGCGCTTTTCCACTGGTCTGCATCAAGAACATGCTTATGGTAATTCCCGGCACGATGGGCGATCTCACGAGCTCTTTCTCCAACATCATCGAGATCATTCTCCAGAACTTTCGGCAGCCGCACAGAATCAATCGGGAACATGTCGAAATACTTCTGGGGTACATACCAAGGCACGTGCGGACGATAGATCCCACAGCCAAGAAAAAACGGCTTCTCATGCTCTGTTTCCAACTGCTGAATCACCCAGTTTACGGATTGAAAGTCGCCGGTTTCCTCATCGGGTATTTCGAGCGGAGCCCAATCAAAGGCCATATACATATCAGGAAAGGCAGGCATGTTTATGGTTTCTCCGCGCTTAGGGATGTGGTACCTTGGCATGGTTCTTTCTTTTGAAGGAAAATAATCATCCCAGGATTGAGGATCAGCCCCATGAAATATCTTCCCGGCACCTGCCGACCAGTAGCCGTTGTTGGAAAAATATTTTGGCAGAGTCACAGCGTCAGGCAGCACTTCCCTCCAGCGCTGATAATTGGAATACAATCCAGAATTGTAGCAGTGAATCCCGGTTAATAGCGCAGTTCGTGATGGATTGCAGGATGCAGAAGCACAGTAATTGTGGGTAAAACATATAGACTGATCGGCAAATCGCTTCAAGTTCGGCGTTATGGCTTGGGAGTGTCCACCGAGAGGCTCGATCCAATCATTAAGGTCATCCACAGAGATGAATAAGACATTGGGTTGACTCAGAATTTCTTCTTTTTTCTCTTGAGGAGCTTTGCCCGAACATCCCGGTATGGAAAAAGCGATTGCACCCAAACCGGCCGTCTTAATAAATTTACGTCGATTTAAAGTATGCATTTCTATTCCTTTCGCATAATCTCTGAACATTACTTATCTTATATATTAGGTGTTCTCTACGTATTTCTAAGGCGGCTTTTCTTTTTTCATATTGCTCGCCAATTAACTTGTAGGGGATGAAGTCCCGTACAGCGGTTCTACTTCGATTGATTGCGGTTATCCCTGTTTTTCAAGATTATTTATGTGTGGGCGTAATCAAAGAACCACCGATTAATATGATGAGTTTTCAAACATTACTGAGACAAACGGATCGTCGCTTGGTGGCAGAGCTTTGCTCATAAACCCGGATTTTATGCTACCTAAAAAATGACCGCGCGTAAAGAAAATAAAAAAGGTATCGAGGGAAACCTTCCGTTTGGTTTTGAAAACCGCAGTGGGTATAATGTTTTCAATCCTGAACGTGCTGTGAGGACGCCTACGCATGAGATTTGATCGTCGCCAATATCTCGAACTCATGACCTTCGGGGAATGGGAACGCCCCATGTTTGTCGAATTGTTCGGCCTCCTGGTCGGATTGGATGAAGAATGGAAAAACCAGGGGGCTTCTCAGTCTGAAATAGAACTTTCTGCGTTTGACTGGGACTATGTTCCCGTGGTTCCATGCGGCGGACAAACGGGCGTGAAGAGCGACAAAGATCGGAGCGTGATCGAAGAAACACCGGAATATATCATTCAAATCGATGAATTGGGAAGAAGGATCAAGCTGAATAAGGGATATTCCACCCTCCCTCTGCCGCTCGATTTCCCGGTGAAGGACATGAACAGTTGGCGGCAGGTGAAAAAGTACTTCGCATTTACAGATGACCGGATTGATTGGGACGCCGTTGAATTGGCCAAGCAGAAGCAGGCTGAAGGGTATTTGGTCGTGGCCAACATCCCGGGAGGATTCGACACCCCGCGGGAATTGATGGGTGAGGAAACGGCCTGCCTGGCCTACTATTCCCAGCCGGAACTGATGCACGACATCTTGGATACCTTGACGGATACTGCGCTCAAAGTCTTCGCCCGCATCACCGAGCGGATTTCCATCGATCAGCTGTCGGTCCATGAGGATCTGGCCGGTAAGAACGGCCCCTTGATAGGACCAGGACAGATTGAGGAATTCATAAAACCCTATTTCACTTATGTTTGGGAGCTGTTGTCCTCACGAGGCACCGAGTTGTTCGACATGGATTCGGACGGCAATATACTCCCCATTCTGGATACTCTGCTGGAATGCGGGATAAACTCGATCCATCCATTCGAGCCGAGAGCGGGAATGGATATCGTTGAAATAAGAAAGAAATACGGCGACCGGCTTGCGATCCGGGGAGGGATCGATAAGTTTGTCCTCAGACAGGGGATAGAATCCATTGAAAAAGAGCTGGAGTACAAAATGCAGCCCTTGATGGTTGCAAGCGGCGGGATCGCATTCGGCCTGGATCATCGGATACTGAACCAAACCCCGATTGAAAATTATCGCTATTATGTCAATCTGGGCCGGGAAATATTGAAGCTACCCCTCTTGGACGGTTCGCGACAGGGGTGGGGACGAATGGCCTTTTAAACATGGCGGCTCCCAAGTCTCTATACAAATATCTGGCGCCGATTCTGCCCGGGATCTTTCTTATCGGCTACAACATCGGCACGGGAAGCATCACGTCCATGTCCAAAGCCGGAGCGAATTATGGCACCTCACTGCTCTGGACGGTGGTAATCTCGTGCCTCATTACCTACTATCTCATGATCATGTTCGGCAGATACACCATGGTCTCAGGAGAGACGGCGATGGCTGCCATCCGGCTCCATATTCATCCCGGTATCGGCATTTTCTTCATCGCCGTCATCGGGGTGATCATTGTCGGCGCTGTCATGGGTGTGATGGGGATCATTGCGGATGTGCTCCATGAATGGTCCAAGCAGTGGTCGGCGGACGGAATCCCCTCACTGGTCTGGGCAGGTGTCTTGTCCCTGACCATCTACCTCTTTTTTTGGTGGGGGACAACCGACCTGGTCAAGAAAGTGTTGAGCGGCATCGTCTTGATCATGTCGGCTGCCTTTATCATCAATATGATATTTGTCCTGCCCTCACTCAAAGAAATTCTCGCCGGGTTCATCCCCTCGCTGCCTACGGACGTAAAAGGGAGCGACAACAGCGCTTTTCTCATCACGGCAAGCATGGTCGGCACGACGGTTTCTTCGATCGTTTTTCTCATGCGGACATCTTTGATCAAAGACGCGAACTGGACTGCCAGGGACATGAAGATGCAAAAAAAAGATGCCCGGTTGAGTGCCGCGGGGATGTTTATTTTAAGTGCCGCCGTTTTGATCGCCGCCGCGGCGACACTGCATACACGGGGCCTGACCATGAACCATGCGGCGGAGCTGATTCCCCTGCTGGAACCCATTGTCGGGGAAACGTCCATGCACCTCATGACCCTTGGAATTGTGGCGGCCGGGCTTTCGTCACATATCCCCAACCTGCTTGTCCTCCCTTGGCTGGTTTGCGATTATCGAGCGGTCAAACTCAGGTTGAATGCCAAATCCAACCGAGTCTCACTCCTTTTCTTGACATCTTTAGGAATCACCGTTCCTCTTGCCGGCACGAAGCCCGTGTTCATCATGTTGCTGTCTCAAGGTTTGTTGGCGATTTTACTTCCCGCTACCGTAGCCGTGAGCCTATTCCTGTTGAATTCCAAAAAGATCATGAGGAACCAAAGTCTTTCTTTTTTGGAAAATGCTATTCTAATAGCTATACTTATTTTCGCCCTTTTCATGGGGAGCATCGGTTTCATCGGCTTTCTCAAGGATTTTATGAATTTCGTCTAGACCGCTCGATCGCTCCGGAGATCGCATGGAGGTTCGTCCATTAAAGGCAGGGCATTGATTTGTGGATTGGAGCTGGAGCCGCTATGAGATCACTATCGATTTTTGTGTGTGTCGTTCTCCTCGCTGCCGTGTCTTGGATGGCTTGCTTGATTCTGGTTGGATGTGTGGCGGATCGAGAGGAGGGCCAGGCCCTCGAATATTATATCCGGGTTACAATCGCGAAGGGCCAAGACCTCGTCTGGCCCGCCACGGCGCCGAAACTGAATCAGACGGTGGTCGTTATGCCTGCACCGGATCAATGAAGAATGGTATAATCTCCGCTGTTAATGGCTGACACATGATATCTCGAGCGATTTGCTATGGGTGTCGTCGCGGTTGAAAGATTTTGTATTTTTGATACGGAAAGGAGGAGATTTCCCATGGAGATCGATCGTCGCGACTTCCTCAAGTCCATGGCGGCTGGTGTTTGTCTGAGCGCTCTAGGTGGAGTGCTGCCCTCGTGCAAGCCGTCATCTCGCTTGCCGAATATAGTCCTCTGCATGGCCGATGATCAGGGCTGGGGTGATGTCGCCTATAACGGACATCCGGTTCTTCAAACCCCTAACCTGGATACCATGGCGGCCTGCGCACTGCGTTTCGACCGGTTCTATGCCGCCGCTCCGGTCTGTTCCCCCACCCGCGGCTCCGTTTTGACCGGGCGTCACCCCAACCGATTCGGATGTTTCCAGTGGGGCTACACACTCCGTCCCCAGGAGATCACCATCGCCGAGGCCCTTAAAAATGCGGGCTATGCCACCGGCCACTTCGGGAAGTGGCACCTGGGGTCCGTCTGCCAGGGCAGCCCGGTAAATCCCGGAGCCTCCGGGTTCGATGAATGGTTTTCGGCTCCCAATTTTTTCGATATCGATCCTATCCTCAGCCGGGAGGGAGTAGCAGTCCAAACTGAAGGAGAAAGCTCGTCGGTGACCGTGGATGCCGCCATCGAATTTATCCAAAAACATGCGGTTTCTAAGCAGCCGTTTTTTGCGGTTGTCTGGTTCGGATCTCCGCACGATCCCCACCGGGCCGAGGAGCGTGATAGAGCCCTCTACGAGGCTCAGAGCGAGCGGCTCCAGCATTTCTACGGCGAGATCACAGGGATGGACCGGGCTATCGGCCGGCTGCGCCGGGAGCTCCGGACACTTGCGATCCACGAAAACACGATCCTTTGGTACTGCAGCGATAACGGCGGGCTCCGCAATGTCGGCACATCCGGTGGGCGCGGCCATAAGGGACAGGTCTACGAAGGGGGGCTCAGGGTTCCCTCTCTGTTGGAATGGCCCGCACGGATTCCGGGAGCCCGTGTCACGGCGGTGCCATGTACCACCTCCGATATCTTCCCGACGCTGCTCGAGGCGGTCGGGCTTCCCGAACCAGACCATCCGCCGCTCGACGGGATCAGCCTCGCACCGTTGATCGCCGGCAGGATGAGCGCCAGATCCAAGCCGATGGGGTTTTGGAATTATCCCGCCCGAGGAATCAGCGTTCCCAGCGAAAAGTGGATGACGGAGCTCCTCGAGGCACAAAAAGCCGGCCGGGATGTTTTTGACGAATCCCGCTTACGGCTCGAAGCCGGCAAGATCACGGAGAAATACCCGGAGGACAGCTTCCCGGGCCATGCCGCCTGGCTGGATTGGCCGTGGAAACTTCACCGGATCGAGGGGGATGCCGATGTGCTCTGGGAGCTGTACAATCTCGCTCAGGATCCGGGAGAAGCCCTCGATCTGGCCTTACGGGAGGCCGACCGCGTCCGTTCCATGAAAGCCGAGCTGGAAGATTGGCAGAGATCGGTCGTGCAGAGCCTTAACGGCAAGGATTATCTCAGATGATCTCGGGATTCTCCGGCTACCATTCATAGATCCACACATACGTCGTGTACGTCGAGGGCGGGGCTTCCCAGGTTTCGCGCTTGGTTTTTTCTCCGCATCGGCAGGTCAACCATAGGCTTTTCTGGAATAAAACCGGATATTCTTCGTGAAATCGATAGGCCGAGAAACTGTGATCGGAGGGGGATTTATGGGTCAAGCCGGCAATGTCGTTGGGCCTTCCTCCTTTCGCATTCCCAATCCAGGCATCCTTCACCGTTTTCTTAAATATCTCCCGGCAGTTAACTCGAATCATAAATAGGATTCAGGGTGCCTATTCCGTCTCTTTATGGCGTATGGCGTTTGACCAGCGGTTTTTGAAACCGGAATCGATTCCGAAGGAATGCATAGGGAAGTTTTTAAAGCCCACCCGCAGGGCCGGAGAGCCGGGCTTCACGCGGAAATCAAGGCTTCGGGGATCGACGAACCTGGCGTCGGCAACGATCGAATCTCTGTCGAATCCCATTTTTTGCCACTCGGCGAATGAATAGTCTTTTGTTTTCCTCGGCTGGACGCGGATGAGGTGCACCGCGCTTCGGAAATCTTTCCCGCCGCCGTGAAAGAGATTGTTGTTCAAGCTGCCGAACCATTTTCCCTCTGCCGCAGGGCCGATGATATCGTAAAAGAGAGGTTCCTCATCTTTGCCTTTCCGGTCGAAGGGAGGGAGAGTCGGGTCGACCGCTACGATGTTCCGCTCGAACCGGTCGCTGTTTTGTTCGTAGCCGATATGGAAGCTGGGCGGCCTCGCCCCGTTGATGAAGATGTTATTGACCACGGTCCGGAAATCCCCCTCGCGCAGCTTTATGCTGATCCCGATGCAGAGGTTGTTTTCGACGCGGTAGTTCGAAGATCCGTCGTCCAGGTCGATTCCCCATCCGGAGAGGTCCTGGAAGCGGTTGTTCCGGATCACGGTTTGATACCGGGCGTCCGCCTTCACGTCACCTGCGGGATGGGAGCTGTTGGGCCGGCCGTGGGATTGGCGCAGGCACCAGAATCTTTCCCGTCCCCATGAATTAAACGGCCCGTGGTCGCCTGTCTCGCGTACGGTGTCGTGGATGTCGTTGTGGGCGATTAGATGACCGCCCCACCAGCCGTCGTTGATGCAGATCGCGGCCCGCGGAGTGTTGAAGATGTGGTTGTTGCGGATCCGGTTCTCCCTGCTCAAAGCAAGAAAAACTCCGGCCGCCTGCTTACCGAAGACACCGATGTCCCGGATCAGGTTGTTGTCGATCTCACATTGGAAAGGGATGTTAGAGGAAGGCTTTCCCCAGGCCCACGAGTGTTCGGAGCCGCAGTAGGGGCACCGGGAGGTTTTGTCGCGTATCAGGTGGCTCTCCCCGACCAGGCAGACCGCGCTTTCTCCCGTCTCGGTGAAAATATTGGAGGCCACCGTGATGTGCCGGGCATAGCGGTTGATGAAGACCGCATTGCCTCCCACGGCGTCGAAAAAGCATTCCCGAAGGGAGCAGTCCTCGGCTCCCTCTATCAGGACCGCTCCGCCCCGGTGGATTGCCCAATCCCCGAGGGACGGGATGTCATAGGGTTCGAAATAGGTGGTTTCCGTATGGGTGAAGCGTATCCCCCGGAAATGGATTCCGCGGGCCGGTTGGTCCCGGCTGGCGCGGATTTCGACCAAACCCTTAAGCTGAGACGCCTCGATTAGAGCCTTTCCGGGATCGATTCCTGCCGGCGGCATGTAATAGAGAGTCTTATCGCTTGCGTCATAAAACCATTCACCCGGCACATCGAGTTCCTCCAGGATGTTTTCCACGAAGAACGTAGAGCGTTTTCCGATTCCGGTGGCCTGGCTGCCGAAGACCACGGCGTTGAGGTGCCAGCCGCCGGCGCCGAGCTCCAGGGTTTGGTTTGGGGGGTCGATGCCCCGGATACGATACTGCAGGTTTCCCCACCGAGTTTGAGTAAAGATGTGAAGCACGCCGGTCTCCGGGCGAATCCAGGACTTTTTGGAAAAAGTCTGCGGATCAAAGAATAGCTTTTGGTGGGGCCACTCGTCGGCACCGGCGGCCGTGAGATAGCCCTGAGGATCCGGATAGGTGGAATTGCCATCGGGAAACCGGGCCCGGATCTGTCTTTTGCCGTCGACGAAAAGCTGGGTGAATCCTTGGTCGGGGACGGGAAATTGTTCGAGGCTACAGCGGTGGATCCCGTTCTTCATGATCTCCCAGGGCGCGGAGATGAGGAATCCGCCCGATAGAGTGGGCTTTTCGTCCTGATAGGCGGAGAATACCACGGGGGCGGGATCTGATCCTCCACCTCCGGCTTCCAGAACGAGAGGCTGCGGCAGGTAGTAAGTCCCCTCACGAAGCCAGATGAAGATCGGATCGCCCTCCATTCTGATTTTTTGGGCGGCGAGCCAAGCGCGCTCTGGAGTGGCAAAGGGCAAATCCAGGGTCCCGGGATTGGTGTCATCACCCGCGGGCGATACATAATAATCATAATCGGCCGCAGCCGCCGGGATCATGAGAGAAACTGAGAGGATCAAGGTGCAAATTCCTTTTGTTATCGAACCGGACATTTTCATTGTCTCAAGATACGATCCGGATCGGATGCCCGGTATTTTTCCAGCTCGGCCGGGTCCGCCGGTCCCAACCGCTCCACGGAGACGAATTCGGCGTTGGCGTCCTTCTGCGTCTCTTCTTCGCTGAACCAGGCCTCCAGGCAGGTCTGTCCGGCCTTCAGATGCACGATGAACGAGGCGGATTTGTCTTCGGGCGTTATATCCACTTTCGCCTCGATACTTCCGATCGTCAGGTGGGCCTGGCTGAGGGGGAGCGTTTCATTCCCGGCCCGATTTTCCACTATCGGCTTGTCGGCCTCTTTGGGCCAGCGGGACATCTGGAATCGGTACTCACCGTCCTCCTCCACCTGTACGACCCACAACCGGGCATTTTCAGAGCGGTGCGCGTCATGCCCGAATAGGGTCATAGGGTTCTCATTTTCCGAGCCGATGACGATGGCGTCATAGATATGGAAATCACGCGATACGTCCTCCCACCAGTCCTCATATTCTCGATGCAGCGCACCCACCACCTCGGGGAATTCTTGGGCCACGTCCTGTCTTTGTCCGGGGTCGCGTGTGATATCATAGAGCTCCTCTCCGCCCCGCTTTATCAGCCGCCAGCGTTCGGTGAGCACCTGATAGTCCTTGTATTTTTCCGGGAAATCCACCCTCTGATTGTGCACCAAAAGGGTTCTCTCCGGCCACGATTCGCCTTGACCGGACAGGAGCGGTGCCAGGCTGCGTCCGTCGAAATTCGCTCCCCCGGGCGCATCCAATCCACAGTATTCGATCAGCGTGGGGAGCAGGTCGATATGGGCGGCCAGCCGCCCCTCGTCTCGTCCCCCGCCCAGGCCGCCGGACGGCCAGCGGATGAAAAAGGGCACGCGGTGGGCGTTCTCGTACCCCCAGATCTTGCCCCCGCGCATTCCGGCGCTGTATCCCTCTTCGACAAAGCCGTCTTCATCGATGATGATCCCGCCGTACCAGGGACAGGGCCCGTTATCGGTCATGAAGATGAAGATGGTATTGTCTTCCAATTCCAGATCCCGGAGCTCTTTGAGCAGCCGCGCCAGGTCTTCGTCGAACCTGGTGATCATCCCGTAGTAGCGGGCCAGCCGGTCCGATACCAGGGAGCGGTAAGGCTCGGCGTATCGCTCATCGACGTGCAAGGGCGCGTGGGGAATGTTGGTGGAGAGAAAGCAGAAAAAGGGATTCCCGCGGTTCTCCCGAATGAATCGGATCGCCTCGTCGAACCAGACGGTGTTGCAGTACCCCGAGAATTTCTCCGGCCGGCCGTTGCGGCCGTAGGTGTCGTCATAATAGTCGTTTCCCCAGTAATCCCACCGGTTGGCCACCGACCCGTTCCTGTGCGTCAAGGCCTCATCGAATCCCCGGTCCTGCGGCCGGAAGGGGTAATTGTCCCCCAGATGCCACTTGCCGAAGAGGGCCGTGCGGTAGCCCCCGGATTTGAACACATCCGCCATAGTGACCTTATCCTGGCGCAAAAGCGACCGCCCCCCGATGGTATGCCAAACGCCCGTTCGCGCGGAATATAATCCGGTCATCAGGGCGGCCCGGGTGGGAGAACAGCAGGGGTCCACGTGAAAATTGGTGAGACGTATGCTTTCCGCATGAAGCTGATCCAACGTCGGTGTTTTTACGTAAGGGCTGCTGTGGGCGCCGATGTCGCCGTAGCCCTGGTCATCCGTCATAACCAGAACCACATTGGGTCGTTTTGTTTTCCCGGATGTGCATTTGAGGGTGGCCAGGCTGGATAGGATCAAAAACGATCCCGCTGCCGCGGTCGCGGCTCCCATGATTGTGAACATCCTGTTTTTTACTGGCTTTATCATTTTTACCCCATATTTAAGGTCGAATTCGTTCACATGTCGGCTCGATTCTTGTGTTGTCCGGGACATTCGGTCTTGATCTGCCCTTAAATCCGACATGGAAAAATCAGTTTGGATTTCCCTGCTGTATCCTTATCATAAATACTATCCCAAGGAAGCTGATAGTTTCGATTTTTGGCTGGGCATCAGTTAGGAATTTTACTCCCATCGTTTGATATTTGGAACCATTTTTCCGAAGATCCTTAGTTCACCCTCTTGGATATGAGATAGATCCCCCCTGAAAATGAAGTTCGGTGGTAATCCCAGGTGGATCAGGCGCCCTTAGGATCGAGAGAAGAATGCGTCCGGACCGGAGGCAGCCCGTTCAAATACACGCACACGGCATCGCCTATCTCTTGCGTGGTTTTGGCGGCTTTGTCTCCCGAAGCCAGATCGGGTGTGCGATATCCTCGGCTGATAATCGATCGAAGGGAATCATGGACCTCCTTCGAAGCCGCCGGCTCTCCAAAGGTATATTCCAGCATCAAGGCGACACAGAGGATCATTGCCACGGGATTGGCAACACCTTTTCCGGCGATATCGGGCGCCGAACCTCCGGCCGGTTCGTAGAGGTGGGTGGTCTCTCCCAGTGAGACGGACGGCAGCATTCCCAGCGATCCACCGATGGCCGCCGATTCATCCGACAGGATGTCGCCGAAGAGATTGGTCGTCAGGATCACGTCGAACTGCCGCGGATTAAGGATCAGCTGCATGGCGGCGTTGTCGACATACATGTGGCGCAATTCGATCTCCGGGTATCCCTGAGCCGTCTCATCCACGACTCTCCGCCACAGCATGGAACTGTTCAGGACATTCGCCTTGTCGACGGAGGTCACCTTTTTTCTCCGGCCGGCGGCCATTCGAAATGCCAGGGAGGCAATGCGGCGGACCTCCCGCCGCGAATAGCGCATGGTGTCCGATCCCTCATCCTCATCGAGAGACTTGGGGCGGCCGAAATAGATTCCCCCCGCCAGCTCCCGCACGACCACCAGATCCACTCCTTGGTTGATGATCGATGAAGAGAGCGGCGAGATGTCCTTCAGCTCTTTAAAAAGAGTCAGCGGCCTGATATTGGCATAGAGCCCCAGGAGTTTTCTCAGTGCGAGCAGGCCCCCTATTTCGGGCCTTTTCTCCTGCGGCAGGCCGTCCCATTTTTCTCCTCCCACGCTGCCCAAAAGAACCGCGTCTCCCTCCAGACATATTCTTCTGGTCTCGGCCGGGAGCGGTTCGCCGAATCGATCGCATGCCGCCCCTCCGATGTGCCCATGCTTCAGTTCATAGCGCAGGCGGTGTCTTTTTCCGGCGGCTTCGAGAATTTTGAGGGCTTCCTGCATGATCTCCGGACCGATCCCGTCTCCCGGGAGGACGGCAATGATCCGCTTGCGTTCCGCTTCCATCTGTGGGTCGCTTAAAACCGGATATTTTCCGATTTATAGATGAATTGGGCGATTTCCTGAAAGTATTCGGAGATAGCGGTATCCTTTTTTTCTTTCACATACTCCAGCCATCCTCCTGCCGTTATGATCTCCTGCAGGTCAGGGGGATAGGGCCTGAACGAGCACTCTTTTTTCTGAGTAAGATTGGTCACCCGGCCGGTGTCCAAATCGACCTCGATTTGATCATCTTCCTCGAATCCGAAATCCTCATCGAGCTCGACCACCGGGAGACCTATATTGATGGAGTTGCGCAGAAAGATGCGGGCGAAGGACTTGGCGATCACGCAGGTGATCCCCGCCGCCTGGATGGCCGCAGGGGCATGTTCCCGGGAAGATCCGCAGCCGAAGTTTTCGCCGGCCACGATCATACTCCCCTTAAGATTCCTTCTTTGTCCGAAACCGATGCAAATATCCTCCATGAGATGTTGAGCCAGCTCATCCGGATCTGAAGAATTGAGATACCGCGCAGGAATGATTTCGTCGGTATTGACATTGTCTCCGAATACCATCGCCTTTCCGTTTACTTTCATGGTCGTTTCTCCTTAATAAGAGTTCGATTTACGCTCATGTTCGCGCTCCGGGCTAAACATGTTCGGGATGTATGATACGGCCTGCTACGGCGGAGGCTGCCGCCACCGCGGGCGAGGCTAAAAACACCTTGCTTCCCTTGTGCCCCATTCGTCCGACAAAATTCCGGTTGGTGGTCGAAACCGCAATCTCTCCTTCTCCCAATATTCCCATGTGTCCGCCCAGACAGGGGCCGCAGGTCGGTGTGGATACGGCACATTCGGACGCGATGAATGTCTCCAGCAATCCTTCCTTTAGTGCCTGGGCATAGACCCTCTGTGATCCCGGGATGATGAGGCACCGGACCTCAGGGTGGACTTTCCTCCCCTGGAGCACATCGGCCGCCGCCCTTAAATCTTCGATGCGTCCGTTGGTGCAGCTCCCGATCACCGCCTGGTGAACGGCGATTCGTTCTTTTTCTGCCTCATCGATATCCCTTCCGTTAGCCGGAGAATGGGGATAGGCCACTTGAGGCTTGAGTTCATCGAGGCTCAGCTCGACCGTCCGGCAAAACGAGGCCTCGCGGTCGGGACCGATTCCTGCCGCCTCGATATTCCGGTCTTTTTCATAGGCCACGGTCACTTCGTCAACCGGGAAGAGACCGACCTTGGCCCCGGATTCGACCGCCATATTGGCGATGGTCATCCGGCCCTCCATGGATATGTTTTCGATACCCGGACCGCTGAATTCGAGGGCCTTGTAATTGCCCCCGCCCGTTCCGAGGATCGATATCAGTTTGAGGATGAGATCCTTTCCCGAAACATAGGGTAAAAAACTCCCGGTGATCCTGACGCTGATGCTCTTCGGAACCCTCAGCCAGGCTTTTCCGGTCAAGAAAACACCGGCAATATCCGTGGACCCCACTCCGGTGGCAAAGGCTCCCAACGCCCCGTAGGTGCAGGTGTGGGAATCCGCTCCGACCACCAGGTCACCGGATTTTACGATTCCTTCCTCCGGAAGCATCACATGTTCGATTCCCGCCCGGCCCACTTCGAAAAACTTTCGGATCCCCTGACTTTTCACGAATTTTCTCAGGATCTGCACCTGCTCGGCCGATTTTATATCCTTGTTGGGGACGAAGTGATCGGGGACGAGGGCGATTTGATCCGGATCATGGACCCGGGTCCCGCCGGCTTCCATAAACTTCTCGATGGCCATGGGAGCCGTGATGTCGTTGGCCAGGGCCAGGTCCACTTCGACCAGCAAAAAATCGTCCGGCTCAACATGGGTTCGGCCGGCTTTCACGGCCAGGATCTTTTCGCTGAGTGTCATTCCTCGGTTCACTTGTCACCTCGTTTCCCATAACGACTTGGGTTCGCATTTTTCCAGGAAATGGCGATTGAGCGCATTGATATAGGCCAGAGCCGAAGCTTCCGTAATATCGGTCGATGTTCCCCGGCCGACAAACTGTTTCCCATCCAGCTCCATCGTCACCTTCACCTGTCCCTGCGCGTCCTTTCCCGATGCGATGGCGTTGACCATATATTCTCTGAGCTTGGGCCTCAGGCCCAAGGCCGAATCTATGGCCCGGAACAGCGCATCTATGGGCCCGTCTCCCGTAGCGCTTGAGACATATTCCTTCTTACTGTTTTTGATTTTTACGGCCGCTGTGGGGAGGAGCGTATTTCCCGTATAGACATGGAAATAATTCAGTTGATAGCCCTGCGGGTAGCTTCCGAGGATCGATGCGATGATGTTGAATATGTCTTCATCGAAGACTTCTTTCTTGGCATCGGCGATGTGCATAAATTTTGAAAAGGCCCGCTCGAACTGGTCTTTGGGGAGCGAGATGCCGTATTGCTGGAGCTTTTTGCGGAAGGAATGTTTCCCTGAATGCCTTCCCATGATGAGCGTCTCGGTCGTCCTGCCAATCTCTTCCGGATCCATGATCTCGTAGGTGGCCGGATTCTTCAGGACCCCGTCCTGATGGATGCCTGATTCATGGGAAAATACATTGTCTCCGAATATCGGCTTATTCTTGGCTATGACGAAACCGGTGATGTATTGCAGCAGCTTGGAGGTGGGATAGAGAAGCCGTGGATTGACGCCCGTACGACAAGCGAAGATATCGGATCTGACCTTAAGGGCCATCACCAGTTCTTCCAGGGAACAGTTGCCCGCCCGCTCGCCGATCCCGTTTACCGTCACTTCCACCTGATTGGCCCCGTTCTGGATGGCGGCCAGGGAGTTGGAAACCGCCAGGCCCAGATCATTGTGGCAGTGGACGGACAGATCCACGGACCGTGCCTTGAATTCCGGGATGTTCTCCCTTAGGAATGCGATGAGGTCCCCGAATTCGGTGGGAATGGCGAATCCGACCGTATCGGGGATATTGACGGTTGTCGCCCCCGCCCCGATGGCGGTCCTGATGACATCGATCAAAAACGATCTCTCGGTCCGCGATGCATCTTCAGGGGAAAACTCGATTCGTTCGAAATATTTCCGGGCATAGGTCAATTTTTCGGAGATGGTCTCGAGTAGCTCCTCTTTACCGGTCTTGAGCTTGTACTCCCTATGCACGGGGGATGTGGCGATGAAGACATGGAGCATCTTGTTTCGGCTCTCGGATAGGGCCTCGAAGGCGCTGTCGATGTCGGATTCCACCAGCCTCGCCAGGGCCACCACCGTGGCATCCTTCAGGGTATCTGCGATGCGTCTCGTAGCTTCGAACTGAGCCGGCGAAGACACCGGGAACCCGGCTTCGATGTGATCGATCCCGAGGCGCTCCAAGGCCATGGCCATTTCGACCTTTTGTTCGACGGTCATGGCTGCGCCCGGGGACTGCTCGCCATCCCTCAGCGTCGTATCAAACAGTTTGATTCTTACGCTCACTCTCTTCTCCACACTCTTCCTGATCCTTCATGAGCTTGTAGACCAGCGAGTCCACCAGAGCCTGCCAGGAGGCGTCGATGATGTTGTCAGAGACACCGACCGTCCCCCATTTGCGGTGGTTATCCGCCGAGTTGATGAGAACCCGGGTGACGGCGCTGGTCCCCTTTCCTCCGTTCAGGATCCTCACTTTATAATCGGTCAGCCTCACTTCTTTGAGCTCCGGGTAAAATTTCTCGAGGACTTTCCTCAACGCCCGATCCAGGGCTTCGACCGGACCGCTTCCATCCGCGGAGGTGTGCTCGATGGATTCCTCCAGCCCCTGCTTTCGCGATACCCGCTCGGGGACTCCGGCCTTGATCGTAGCCTCCGCCCAGACTTTGTCATCCGAATTCTTCCAGACAATGACCCGGTAGCCGTCCAGGGTGAAATAGTCTCCGCGTTTCCCGGCCAGGCCCTTGTAGAGCAGCTCAAACGAAGCTTCCGCCCCTTCAAACACGTAGCCTTCCAACTCCATTTCCTTCACTCTTCCCAACATTTCTTGAGCCGATGCTGAGTTGTCATCGGCATCGATTCCCCACTCCCTGGCTTTCTCCAGGACATTGCTTTTACCGGAGAGTTCGGATATGGAGAAGATTCTTTTGTTCCCGACCCGGTGGGGTTCGATGTGTTCGTAGGTCCGGGCGTCTTTTCTCACGGCAGAAACATGTATCCCTCCTTTATGGGCAAAGGCATTGTTGCCCACAAAGGGAAGATATTGCGGGGGACTCTGATTGGAAAGCTCGGAAACCAGGCGGGAGATATAGAACAGTTTTTTCATCTTTTCAGGAGGAATGGTGTGAAATTCCTGCTTGAGCGAGATGTTGGGGAGGACACTGCAGAGATTGGCGTTTCCGCATCTTTCTCCGAGGCCGTTGATCGTCCCCTGGATCATTTCGACTCCATTCTTTACGGCAACCAGGGAATTGGCCACGGCCAGATCCGCATCGTTATGGGTATGGATACCCAATGGGGTTGAGACCAGGGAAGTGACACGAGAGACGATCTCTTCGCACTCAAAGGGCAGAGTACCGCCGTTGGTGTCGCAGAGAACGATCCAATCGCTTCCGGCTTCGTGAGAGACGGCAAGGACCTTAAGCGCGAACTCGGGATTATCCTTAAAGCCGTCAAAGAAGTGCTCGGCGTCGAATATCACCTCGTCGAAATATCGCTTCAGATAGCGTATGGTGTCGGATATCATATCCAGGTTTTCTTCCAGCTCTATTTGCAAGGCGGACTTCACATGAAAATCCCAGGCTTTCCCGAAAACGGTGACAACCGGTGTCTCAGAGGCGATCAACTGCCGGATGTTCGGGTCCTGCTCGACTGGAACTCTTGGCCGTCGGGTGGAACTGAAGGCGGCCAGCCTGGCATTCTTGAATCGGATCTTCTTGGCCTCAGCGAAAAAGGCGATGTCTTTGGGATTGGATCCCGGCCAGCCTCCCTCGATGTAGTGGATACCCAGATCATCCAATGCCGCGGCGAGTCTCAGTTTATCTTCCAGAGAAAACGTGATGCCGAATCCTTGGGAACCATCTCTCAAGGTCGTATCGTAGATTTTGATGCGGTCGGCCATCATGTTTCCTTAAATACCGCCCCTTTAGAGGCCGGCTGGACGGATTGAGCGTAGCGGTTTAAGAATCCACTTTCGGTCTTAGGATGGAACGGCTTCAAACGACTCAATCGCCTTTTGATTTCTGCCTCTTCGACCAGAAGGTTGACCTCTCTTTTTTCGATGTCGAATTCTATGACATCCTGGTCTTCGACCACGGCGATCAATCCGCCCTCGGCCGCCTCGGGCGAGACATGCCCGACGACGGCCCCGGTCGATCCTCCGGAGAACCTGCCGTCTGTTACCAGTACGACATCCGAGATCAAGCCGGTCCCGACCAGGGCGGCGGTGGGGGAGAGCATCTCGCGCATTCCCGGACCGCCCTTGGGCCCCTCGTAGCGGATGACGACTACGTCCCCTTTCTTGATCCTTCCCGCCAGGATTTCTCCTGCCGCTGTCTCCCCGTTTTCGAAAACCACCGCCGGTCCCCGGTGGCTTTTCATCCCTGCTGGAATTCCCGCCTGTTTGATCACCGCGCCGTCCGCTGCCAGGTTGCCGTAGAGGATGGCCATGCCCCCCTCTTGATGATAAGGGTCGGTCAAAGGGCGAATGATCTCATCATTCTCGACCTTTGAATCAAGGACCGTGGCTTGAAAGGGCCGCAGAGAAACGGTCCGGACATCGGAATGGATCAGAGCCTGTTCCAGCAGACGATTCATGACCGCATATACCCCTCCCGCGGAATGGAGGTCTTGGATGTGATGGTCCCCGATGGGAGAGAGATGGCACAGATGGGGAACCTTGCGGCTCAGCTCATCGAATAGGTCGATGGGCAAATCGATCCCGAAGCATTTTGCAACCGCCGGCATATGCAAAACCGTGTTGGTGGATCCTCCCAGGGCGAGATCCACGGCGATGGCGTTGAGGAATGACCTCCGGTCGACGATATCCCGGGGCCTTATTCCCTTGGTCACGAGTTCGACGGACTGCACGCCGGTTTGTTTGGCCAGCCTGAGACGCTCCGAATGGACGGCGGGAATGGTCCCGTTGCCCTTGAGGGAAAGGCCCAAGGCTTCGCTCAGGGCATTCATCGAATTGGCGGTGAAGAGTCCCGCGCAAGATCCCGCTCCGGGGCAGGCGGCGTCTTCGATCTCGAGGAACTCTTCCCGGGGCAAAGATCCCGATTTGAGCCGCCCGACGGCTTCGAAAACCGTCACGATGTCGATCGCCTTTCCCTTGTGGAGCCCGGCCAGCATCGGGCCGCCGCACACGAGAATGGACGGCAGGTTGAGCCGCCCCATGGCCATCATCATGCCGGGTGTGATCTTGTCACAGTTGGAGATCAAGACCATGCCGTCAAAGGGAGTTCCCATGGCCACGACCTCGATGGAATCCGCGATCAGCTCCCGGGAGGGAAGAGAGTAGTACATCCCCGCGTGATCCATGGCCAAACCGTCGCAGATGCCGATGGTCGAGAAGACCAGCGGCGTCCCGCCGGCCGTCCATATCCCTGCCTTGACGGCTTCCTCGATTCCCTTGAGGTGCATGTGTCCGGGGATTATTTCGTTCCCCGAAGACGCAACGCCGATCAGCGGGCGGCTCAATTCATCGTTGGTCAATCCGAGCGCTTTCAACAGGGCCCGGTGCGGGGCCCGGGTATCGCCTTTTTTCAATCGGTCGCTTCTCATTGTCTGTCTCCCTGATCGAGCCGTCTTTTTTTGACCAGCGCTTTCGATTTTCCCCATCAGACACACCCGATATTATTTGCCTTCTCCACCGTTGCCGGAGCTCAGCCAGGACATCATCTTTCTCAGCTCTTCCCCCACCCTCTCGACCTGATGCGCCTTCTCGCGTCTTCTCATGGTCTCGAAGGTCGGCCTTCCGGCGGCATTTTCCCTTATCCACTGCCGGGCAAAATCCCCGGACTGGATTCTCTTGAGTATGTCCTGCATTTTGCGTTGTGTGTCTTCGGTGATCAACTTGCCCTGTGTGCAGTAGTCCCCATATTCGGCCGTGTTGCTTATCGAGTGCCTCATCATCGAGAAGCCCCCCTCATAGATCAGGTCCACAATGAGTTTCATCTCGTTGACGCACTCGAAGTAGGCCATCTCGGGTTGATAACCGGCCTTGACCAGCGTTTCGAACCCGGCCTTCATCAGAGAGGTGACACCCCCGCATAGGACGGCCTGCTCTCCGAACAGGTCGGTCTCGCATTCCTCTTTAAATGTGGTTTCGATCACTCCGGCTCGTGTCGCCCCGATTCCCTTGGCATAGGCCAGGGCCACTTCCCGGGCCTCTCCGGTAAAATCCTGGTGGACGGCGACGAGCGCCGGGACACCGCGATTCTGGGTGAATTCCCGCCTTACCAGATGACCGGGGCCCTTGGGTGCAATCATGGTGACGTCCACGTCATGGGGAGGAACGATTTGAGCGAAATGGATCGAAAAGCCGTGCGCGAACATGAGCATTTTCCCCGGGGAAAGGCGGCCGGAGATATCCTTTTCATAGACCCTGGACTGAGTTTCGTCCGGGATGAGAACCATCACGATGTCCGATGATTCCACGGCCTCGGCGACGGAGGCGACATCGAAACCGTATTGTTCGGCCTCTGTCCTCTTCTCGCCCCTTGCCGCTACCAGCACCTGACACCCGCTGTCTTTCAAGTTCTGGGCATGGGCATGTCCCTGACTGCCATAACCGAGGATGCCGATCTTTTTGTTTTCCAACAGGTCTAAATCGGCGTCTTTCTCATAATACATTTTGGCCATCTAGGCTCTCCTTTCGACGGAAGTCCCGACTTTGCCGGGCCAACGATTTATGGCCACCGTACCTGTTCGTGCGATCTCGATGATGCTGTTTCTCGCGAGAAGATTGATGAATGCGTCGATCTTCGGCACCGGGCCCGTGATTTCGATAATGAATCCGGAGGGGCTGGCGTCCACGACTCTGCCCCGGAAGACGTTCACCAGCTGGAAAAGTTCGGATTTGGGTACGTTGGGAGGCTTTACCTTTATCAAGGCCATCTCCCTCTCGACCTTGAGCTCGGGATGAATCAATGAAACCTTGACCGTGTCGATCACCTTGTAGAGCTGCTTCTGGATCTGTTCCAGGCTCTTGCTATCGGCCATGACTACGATGGTGAGGCGCAGCATTTCTTCATCCTTCGCCTTTCCGGCCGTAATGCTTTCCACGTGGAAGCCCCGCCGTGTGAATAGGCTCGTAACCTTGGCCATGATTCCCGGGTGGTTGTAGACCAGGACGGATATGGTGTGTCTGGAATGATTTTGCTGAGTCACCGATTTCTCCCTCAGATGCTGGTCAAGACATGATCCAGCGACTTCCCCACCGGAACCATGGGCAGCACATTTTCGGCCGGATCGATGTGAGCATGGACCAGCATGCTCTCGTCTGCGGCCGCAAGCCGCTGCATCGTCCCCTCGGCGTCTTCGCTCCGGTCCAACTTCAATGCATGTATGCCGACGGCTTCGGCAATCTTGGCAAAATCCGGATTGTCGGTCGAAACGGTTCCGGAATAGCGTTTTTTGCACAAGAGCTCCTGCCACTGGCGGACCATTCCTAGATGACCGTTATCGAGCACAAGCATCTTAACGTTCAAGTTGTATCTTTTTATCGTCATCAACTCCTGGATGTTCATCTGAAATCCGCCATCCCCGGCGAACATCAAGACCTCTCTATCCGGATGGCCGATTTTGGCCCCGATGGCGGCGGGAAGGGCAAAGCCCATGGTTCCCAATCCGCCGGAGGTGAGGAGGCTGCGCGGGCGCCGGAAGCGAAAGTATTGGGCCACCCACATCTGGTTCTGCCCCACATCGGATGCCACAATGGTATCTTCCGGGAAGTACTTATTGGCGAGCCGAATCAAGTGCTGAGGCTTGAGGGATCCACATTTCTTGTAAGTCATGGGAAAGTTCTGTTTCTGACTCTGGAGTTCGTTAATCCACCGGGAACGATCGTTTCGGATTTCTGCCTGTCCTATTAGCTGCTCGAGTACGGATCGGACATGGCCCACAATCGGCAAATGAACATCGATGTTCTTCCCGATCTCGGCCGGATCGATGTCCACATGAATTATCTTGGCACCAGGAGCGAAGCTCTGCGGATCTCCCAGTATCCGGTCGCTGAACCTGACCCCTAAGGCCAAAATCAAATCGGCGTTTTGGACGGCGTAGTTCCCGTAGCGGGAGCCGTGCATGCCGATGCCCCCATAGTACAGTTCTTCTTTCTGAGGACAGATCCCGTGTCCCATCAAAGTGGAAACAACCGGCAGATGGTACACGTCGCAGAATTTATTGGCCAAGTCTGTAGAATCCGAGAAATTGACCCCACCCCCCGCGATGACCAGCGGTTTCTTCGCCCCCTTAAGCATCTTGACGGCAATCTTCAATTGTCGAGGATGACCGTTTTTCTTGGGGCCGTGATTATTGAGCTCGGCTTCCCGCGGGTATGCGAATTCCGTCATGTCGTATTGGATGTTCACAGGGACATCGACCAGTACCGGACCCGGCCTTCCGATCCGAGCTAAATGAAAGGCCTTTTTCAGTGTAGGAGCCAGTTCCTTGACGTCATCGATGATGAAGTTAGCCTTGGTGATGGGCAGGGTGATGCCGGTGATATCCGCTTCCTGAAAGGCGTCGGTCCCGATCTTCGACCTGGGAACCTGGCCGGTGATGGCGACGAGCGGAATAGAATCCATGTGGGCATTGGCGATGGCGGTCGTGGTATTGGTGGCTCCGGGGCCGGATGTTACGATGAACACGCCGACCTTCCCGGTTGCGCGGGCGTATCCATCCGCCGCATGGCCTCCTCCCTGTTCATGCCTGGGGATGATGAGTCTTATGTCGTGGCCGTTCTTGTAAAGTTCGTCAAAGACCGGAATGACCGAACCTCCCGGGTAGCAGAAAAGCGTGTCGACTCCTTCCTGAAGCAGACTCTCGACGATGATTCGTGCACCGGACATTCTCATGCTGGTTCCCTCCTCATCCTCCAGCCTGTACCGCCCTAAAAGCCTGATGAAGCGGCATGCTATGAAAGATGGATACACCAGGACTATAGACAGCAAGGATGGTGTGGTTTGGATTTCCCATTGCCCTGAAGATGAAGTGAAGCTACTGAATTATGCGGAGGTCTTTACGAGTGAGGACTCGCAAAGGCGAACACTCCCGGGCAAATGGGATGCCTGATAA
>Ga0180437_10001330_pt1 | contig 42612 bp, 34 predicted proteins | sample SS_ome_4_FD_132410 | JGI IMG/M metagenome (GOLD analysis project Ga0180437, IMG submission 132410) | Hypersaline lake sediment archaeal communities from the Salton Sea, California, USA - SS_3_D_1 metaG | ecosystem: Environmental > Aquatic > Non-marine Saline and Alkaline > Hypersaline >...
CCGTTGGACGGTCTCCAACTCCCCGTCGAGCTCGCGTTTTCTTTCGGCAACTTTCGCTTCCTCGTCGCGAAGCGTCTCACTCGCGGATGCCATCTCGCCATTGACGTAATCAATGTCCGTCATCAGTTGGAGTACCCTGTCCTCGATCGAGGATATCTCTGCCTTGGCAAGATCCATTTCGGCCAGTATCGCTTTATACTCCTTGTTGGTCTTGACAGAGAAAAGCTGCTGATCGTATTTTTTCAACAAGGCGTTCTTGTCATCGAGGATCAACTCTTCGTGACGCTGTTGTTTTTCAAGCCCCAAGTGCTTCGCTTTTGCGTCTTCGACTGCGCTCTTCGCCTGCGCGAGCTCGGCGTCGAGCTCTGCTGACTCGACCGGTATAGCCCGCGCCCGCTCACTCAGGTCATCCATCTCAAGATCTAGTTCTTGAATCTCTATGAGCGTCCGTATCTTCATCGCTCCCTTAGCACGAACAACCTAATCTCCTACAACCTCATCGGGTGATACTATACGACCCGCAACCGCACTCGCCGCAGCCACCGCAGGCCCGGCCAGATACACCTTGCTGTCGGGATGCCCCATGCGCCCCCTGAAATTGCGGTTCGTTGTGGATACAGCAACCTCGCCTGCCGCAAGCACCCCCATATGTCCTCCCAGACAGGGACCGCACGTCGGCGTGCTGAAAACGCCTCCCGCTTCCACGAAAACCCGAGCGAGACCCTCACTGATACAATCCAGGTACACCTGCTGCGTCGCCGGTATGACTATCAAGCGCGCGTTCCGCGCAACCTTCTTTCCCTCAAGTATGCTGGCGGCAACACGCATATCCTCGATCCTGCCGTTCGTGCAGGAACCGATAACCGCCTGGTCGATCGGCACGTCCCCTACTTCGCCGACGGCAACCGCATTTTCCGGCAAATGCGGAACTGCAACCTGCGGCTCTACAGCCGAAGCGTCGAACTCCTGAACTTCCGCATACGTGGCATCGGCGTCGCTCTCGTAAAACCTCGGCTCCGACCGGGCACGATCTCCAACGTACCGCCTCGTCTCGTCATCAGGAGCGATCACGCCGCTCTTCGCGCCCGCCTCGATCGCCATGTTGCACACCGTAAGCCTGTCCGCCATCGAAAGTGACGTTATACTATCGCCTGCAAACTCCATCGCGCGATACAGTGCGCCGTCCACACCTATCCGCCCGATAGTATAAAGGATAATATCCTTTCCGCCAACCCATTTCTTAAGCGACCCATTGTACACCAGTTTCATACTCTCCGGCACTTTAAGCCAGACCTTGCCGGTCACCATCGCCGCCGCAAGGTCGGTGCTGCCGACACCGGTTGAGAACGCACCCAGCGCACCGTACGTACACGTGTGGGAATCGGCGCCAATCACCAGGTCGCCCGGAACGACCAACCCTTGCTCCGGCAGCAGCGCGTGCTCTATACCCATCCGGCCGGCATCGTAGAAATGGGCCAGCTTGTGTTTCTGAGCAAACTCGCGCAACTGCCTGGACTGTTCGGCCGACTCTATATCCTTGTTCGGGACAAAATGGTCCGCAACGAAACAGATCTTGTCGGGGTCAAAGACGCTCCGAGCGCCGGCCGATTCGAACTGGTTGATGGCGATCGGAGCGGTTATGTCGTTCCCAAGCGCGAGATCAAACTCAGCCAGTATGAACTCGCCCGGCGCCACCACATCGCGCGCAGCGTGCGCCGCAAGTATCTTCTCCGTTATCGTCATGCTCACGTGCGTCTGCGTCTGTCCATCAATTGAGGTTCCCGAACAATCCTTTCCGCATACCATGCAGCACGGACAGGCTTGAAACCCGCCGTCCTAATTCGCTAGGGGCTCCTTAGTCGAAACGACCTCTTAATATCGTGGGTTGACCGTGGTTCACCTTGGAGACTTGAAACAATAGACCCCGTTATCATGTATTCGATACACGCTTCGTCGAGAACCCGAATGACCCTTCTTACCAATTCCTGTTGTGACATTTATCGAGACGGAATAGAAAAAGTTTGTGAAACTCCTCCTCGTCAAGGTCCGGAAATCTTCTCCGTAACCCGTGGACAAAAAGCTGCTTGGTGAACTCCGACAGTTCGAAAGCTTTCAGAAGTCTTTGCTCAGGCGACATGTTCCGCAGCACTTGCAGGTATATCCTATGACTTGAACGGTCCTTGTCGCTCACGGTTCGCCAGCAGCCTCTTTCGTTTCCGCATTGGCGGTTCAGGCACGACTCGTCTTCGCGCCGCGGAAAACCTTCGCTTCCCAAGACACCACCACTACCGCTTCAGTGCGCTCCGACCGAGCCATCTGGCGGAAGGACTCAGCGGCTCCCTGACTTCACCTTCCGCACCTCCAGAGGCGTCGTGCGAAAACCGCTTGAGCCTCAGCGTCGTTAGCCACCTGTCCGGTCGGTCTCTCCGACAAGAGCACGGTCCCGGCCTACTTCACTTTGACGTTCGTGCGAGGGCAACCGAGCCGGTACGCGCCATTTCGCGTATGCCGAACGGTTTAAGCATATTGACAAGCGCCTTGATCTTGTCCTCGGTACCGGTCGCCTCAATTGTGACGGCCTTCGGAGCGACGTCGACGATTCTCGCGCGGAAAACGTCACAGATCTGCAATATCTCCGAGCGCGACCTGCCGTCCGCGCTGACCTTGATCAACACCAGCTCGCGTTCGATGAACTGTTCCTTTGTAAAATCGCTCACCTTGATAACGTCAACGAGCTTGTTGAGCTGTTTGGTGACCTGTTCGAGGATAAGGTCGTCGCCGCGCACGACCACGGTCATCCTCGAGGCGGTCGGATCCTCCGTCTCTCCGACGGAGAGACTCTCTATGTTGAACCCTCGACCGCTGAAGAGCCCAGCAATACGCGCCAGTACACCAGGATGATTCTCCACAAGCACTGAGATCGTGTGACGTTTCATCATGCCTCCATTATCATGTCGCTGATCGCCGCACCTGCAGGCACCATCGGCATAACGTTTTCCTCGCGGTCCACCGCGAAGTCGAGAATAACCGGTCCGGGGGTGTCTATGGCCTTCTCGATGGCGGGTCTCACCTCGCTCTTTTTCGTAACCTTGATCCCCGTTGCCCCGAAAGCCTCCGCAACTCTGGCGAAATCCGGATTGTCTGCAAGACACGAGCTGGAGTAACGCTTGTCGTAGAACATGTCCTGCCACTGTCTCACCATTCCCAGAAACCGGTTGTTGAGGATGGCAACCTTGACCGGCAGCTTCAGTCTGGTGACCGTTGCGAGTTCCTGGATATTCATCTGGAAACTACCGTCGCCGGCAATGTCGAAAACCAGCCTGTCCGGACAAGCTATCTGGGCTCCTATGGCCGCCGGAAAACCGTAGCCCATGGTACCCAACCCGCCCGACGAAATAAACTGGCGCGGACCGTCGAACCTATAGTACTGCGCCGCCCACATCTGGTTCTGGCCGACTTCGGTAGCGATTATCGCGTTACCCTCGGTCGCTTCGTATATCTGCTCGATAACGTACTGCGGCTTGATCGTCTTGGCCTTTCTATCGTACGTCAGAGGAAATTCCTTCTTCCACTTCATTATCTGTTTCAACCACTGGCCCGCTTTGCATTTTTTCACAAGCGGCGTGAGCTCGGACAGTATGTTCTTCACGTCGCCAACGATCGGCAGATCCACGACGACGTTCTTGCTTATCGCCGACGGGTCAATATCAATGTGGATTATCGTCGCATCCGGCGCGAACTCCTCGATCTTGCCGGTCACCCTGTCGTCGAATCGCGCGCCAATGGCTATTAGCAGATCGCAACCGGACACTGCCAAGTTTGCGCACTTCGTGCCGTGCATTCCCAGCATACCCATGAAAAGCGGGTCGCTCGCCGGAAAAGAGCCCAGACCCAGCAATGTCAAAGCAACGGGTATCTGCGTTTTGCGGGCGAACTGCGCGAGCTCGCGGGAGGCTCCGGAACACATCACGCCCCCTCCGGCATAGATCACCGGCCGTTCGGTTTTCGCGATCTCCTGAGCGGCACGTTTAATCTGTCGCGGATGACCCTCATACTTCGGTTTGTACCCGCGCAGCTCGACAGTCTTCGGGTACTTGAACACGGTCTCGTCGGTCGTGACGTCCTTGGGCAAGTCCACGAGAACAGGACCCGGTCGCCCCGTCGGGGCGATATAGAACGCCTCCTTGATCACCCGCGCGAGGTCGCGCACGTCTTTCACAAGGTAGTTGTGCTTCGTGATCGGACGCGTGATCCCGGTGATATCAGCTTCCTGGAAAGCGTCGCCCCCGATAAGCGGCGTGGCAACCTGCCCCGTCAGGGCGACGACAGGCACGCTGTCCATGTACGCGGTCGCTATGCCGGTCACCAGATTCGTCGCGCCGGGTCCAGACGTGCTCATGCAGACGCCCACCTTGCCGGAAACCCGCGCGTAACCGTCCGCGGCATGAGCGGCGGCCTGTTCGTGACGAGTCAGTATGACCCTGATTGGGGCATCGTACAACTTGTCGAAAATCCCCAACACAACGCCGCCCGGATAGCCAAAAATGGTGTCAACGCCCTCTTTGCGCAACGACTCAACCAGGATCTCCGCTCCCGACATCCGTTTCACTTTGATAACCCCCTCAACTCAGTATCGCGCCTGCGCTCGCTGAGGAAACACGCTGCGCATAACGCCCAAGACAGCCGCCGGCAATCTTCGGCGCAGGCGGTTTCCACGACTCGCGCCGTTTGCGCAGGTCTTCTTCGGACAACAGCACATCCAGCTTTCTCTCAGGGATGTCTATCCGTATCACGTCTCCGTTCTCGATCAGTGCTATCGGGCCGCCTTCCATCGCCTCCGGAGACACGTGACCGATGGAAGCGCCGCTGGTTGCGCCAGAGAATCTGCCGTCGGTTATCAGGGCCACCTCCCGGTCCATTCCGATGCCTTTTATTGCCGCGGTCGGCCCCAACATCTCCTGCATCCCGGGCCCGCCCTTCGGCCCTTCGTAACGGATAACGACGACATCGCCTTTTTCAATTCGCCGGGTCAGGATAGCATCGTTGGCGTCGGGCTCAGAGTCAAAGATGCGAGCCGGCCCCTCGTGTTTTAGCATCTCAGGACTTACCGCAGACTCTTTAACCACGGCGCCGTCCGGTGCGAGATTGCCAAACAGGATGGCGAGACCGCCCGTCGTGTGGTAAGGACTCGACATCGGCCGGATCACCTCGGCATCCTCGACGTGGGCCCGGGCACAGTTATCCGCCAGCGTTCCGCCGGTGACCGTTCTCGCGTCGCCGTGCAGCAGACCGGCGTCCACCAACTGCTTAAGTATCGCCTGGACGCCGCCCGCAGCGTACAGATCTTCCATTCTGTGCTCACCTGCCGGCGAAAGAGAACAAACGTGCGGCACTCTTGCGGATATCTCATTGAGCTTCGCCACATCCCACCCAACCTCAGCCTCGTTCGCTATGGCCGCCAGATGCAATACGGTGTTCGTCGAACCGCCGAAAGCCATATCCAGCATTATCGCATTTTCAAACGCTTCCTCCGTCATGATCGAGCGCGGCAGCAACTGCTCCTGAACGAGCCCGACAACCCGATAGCCTGCCTCTTTGGCAAGCCTGATCCGCGCCGCGTCAACCGCCGGGATCGTTCCGTTACCGGGCATAGCCATCCCGAGCGCCTCGCTCAAACAGTTCATCGTGTTGGCGGTGAACAGACCCGCGCACGAACCTGCTCCCGGGCAAGCAGCGTCTTCCAGCGCGGCACACTCCTCCGCCGTGATTTCGCCGGCCACGGCTTTCGGAATGGCCCCAAACAAACTCAGGACGTCCACACGCTCTCCTTTACACATACCCACGAGCATCGGGCCGCCGCTGACAACCACCGCCGGTATGTTCAGCCGCGCAGCCGCCATGAGCATACCCGGCACGATCTTATCGCAGTTGGTCACGAACACGAGCCCGTCAAACGCGTGCGCTTTCGCCATGATCTCGACGGAATCTGCAATGACTTCCCTGCTGATCAGAGAGTACTTCATCCCTTCGTGATTCATCGCGATCCCGTCGCACACACCGATTACCCCGAAACTGACCGGCGTACCTCCTGCATATCGTACCCCCGCCTCGACCGCCTCAGCGACCCGGTCAAGATGAACGTGCCCCGGGATCACCGTGTTGGCGGCGTTCGCCACGCCGATCAGAGGCTGCTTGAGCTCGCGATCGGTGTATCCCATCGCTTTGAACAATGCCCTGTGCGGCATCCTTTGAACGCCTTTAGTTACCGCGTCGCTTCGCAATCTTCACCTCCCGAGCTGTTACTCTCCCTGCTGTTAAACTCGTTCATAGCAAGCTCAATACCCTTGACCACGATGATATCGACCGCCCTGCAACATGTCTCGATCAGATTCGGCAGCTCTTTCATCTCCTCCTCGGAAAAAGGACCGAGAACATACTCCGTCAAGTCCTCCGGCAGGTCATCCGAACCGACCCCCACGCGGAGCCTGGGAAACTCCTCGGAGGAAACGTGCGCGATGATCGACCGAAGCCCTTTATGTCCGCCATCGCCCCCCCGCGTCCTGATGCGCAATTCACCGAAGGGGAGGTTGACGTCGTCCACCACCACAAGCAAGTCGCTCAGTTCAGCTTCCGCCGTGCCGAGCATGCACGCGACCGCCTCACCGCTGAGATTGACAAAGGTGAGCGGTTTTGCCAGATGAACTTCGCGTCCGCCGATTCTCGTTCTGGCGACCAACGATCTGCACCGCTTCGATGTGAACGCGGTCCTATGCTTGCGGGCGAGCCTGTCAACCACGGCGTACCCTGTATTATGCCGGGTGCTTTCATATTCCCGGCCCGGATTTCCAAGACCGACTATTATCTTCAAATCAAGGTTCTCGCCGGTTGCGCTATCTCTTCCTATCTTCGGCCTCCTGCGGCTGTTCCTCCTCTTTCCCCTCCTTTCCGACAACTTCCGGTTCAGCGCCTTCCTCTTCCTCAACCTCCTCGGCAGCTGGAGCGGCCTCCTCACGCAATTTCGGCGGCAGGACAGACACCACGGTTCTTTCCGGCTCAGTCAGCACACGTATGTCCTCGTCCAGCACGAGGTCTCTCACGTGAAGGGAGTGTCCGAGATCCACGCCGGTCACGTCCAACGATATGTTCTCCGGCATCCGTTTCGCCACGCACTGGATCTCCACCTCACGCAGCACGTGCTCAAGTATGCCACCCTTTTTCACGCCTTCGGGCTGACCGACCAGCACGATCGGCACGCTAACCTCAATCTCCTGCTCCATCTCCACGTGGTAGAAGTCTGCGTGCAAGATTTCTCCGGTAACGGGATGGTGTTGCACCTCTCGAATCAACACGGTCCGCCGTCGTTTGTTTCGTCCCTCTTTCAAGTTCAGCTCGAGCATCCCGTGTTCGGCGAGCCCGTGCTGCAACATCCGTTCGAACTTCCTGGCGTCCACCTCGACCGTCACCGTTGTCTCTCCCCGCCCGTACAGTATGGCAGGAACTTTGCCGTCTCGCCTGGCTCTTCGCGCCGCAGCTCTACCGGTCTCTTCCCTGACTGCAGCATCAAGTACTTGGTGTTCCATAAGTCTGACTTCCTCTCTCTGGGCACAGCCAAAACTGCCGCCCTGTTGACGACCCTCCAAGGAGAGTCACAGTCTACACGAATAGGGAACTGACAGAATCCTCATTGTGTATTCTGCGGATTGCCTCGCCCAACAGTTTCGCTACTGAAAGCACTTTGATCTTCTTGCTCATTGTCTTGGAGTCTATCGGGATCGTGTTGCACGCCACGAGTTCCTCGAGTGGGGAACTGTCTATCTTCTCCATCGCTGACCCTGACAGTACCGGATGCGTGCACGAGGCGCTGACCACCGTCGCACCGTGATCAAGAAGCGCCTGTGCCGCTCTTATCAGCGTTCCCCCTGTATCCACCATATCATCGACTATCAAGGCATGGCGACCTCGCACGTCGCCGACTACATTCATTATCTCGGCCTCGTTCGGCGAAGGCCTCCTCTTGTCAATTATGACCAGATCGGCATCGAGCCTTTTGGCGAACGCGCGTGCACGCGTAACGCCCCCGGCGTCCGGCGCCACAACGCTCAGATTGTCAATACCTCGTTTCTTGAAGTATTCCACAAGCACCGGAGCTGCAAAAAGATGATCAACCGGTATGTCGAAAAACGCTTGAATCTGACCGGCATGCAAATCGAGTGCAAGCACCCTGTTCGCGCCTGCCGCCGTGATCAGATTAGCCACGAGCTTCGCCGTTACCGGTACCCGTGGTCTGTCTTTCTTATCCTGCCGGGCGTAACCGTAATACGGAATGACCGCGGTGATACGGCGCGCGCTCGCCCGACGCGCTGCATCTATCAAGATCAGCAGTTCCATCAAGTTATGGCTCACCGGCGGCGCGGTGGAATTGACCAAGAAAACGTCGGCACCGCGCACGTTCTCGTTGAGCCCAACGAAGATCTCCCCGTCGCTGAACCCGGACACGGTGGCATCTCCGAGCGGCACACCTAGAAAATCGCATATCTCCTTGGTCAGATCCGGCACAGAATTACCGCAGAACACCTTAACTTCATCGACAGGCATCGTGCTACCTCTACTTTCGTTTCTTCTTGCGCAAAGGTTTAGCGGGTACTCCCACCACAGTTTCTCCCGGGGGCACGTCTTTTTTCCGGCTAACCACGGCGCCGGCCCCCGTCTTCGCATCCTTACCGACCCTTACCGGCGCGACCAGCACGGTATTGCTACCGATGCTCGCACCGTCCTCAATAACAGTCCGGTTCTTGCGAACGCCATCGTAATTGGCCGTTATCGTACCGGCGCCGACATTGACATTGGACCCGACCACCGCGTCACCGAGGTACGCCAGATGAGCAATGGAAGTATCCGAACCGACTTCCGTCTCTTTAAGCTCGACGAAGTTGCCGATGCGATCCCTGTCACCTACTCGCGTCCCGGGTCGGAGCCTCGCAAAAGGTCCGACGTTGACGCCGTTGCCTACGACGGCGCCCTCGCAATGGCTCATCACCACGCGCGTATCGTCACCGATCGTGCACTCCGAGATGAACGAGTGCGGACCGACCGTACACCTCTCTCCGATCACGGTCTTGCCTTCAATCCAGCTGCCCGGGTACACGACAGTATCTTTCCCTATCCTGACGTCATCCGAAACGTAACATGTGTTCGGGTCGATGACGGTCACGCCGTCGTCCATCAGCCGCGCTAAGTTCGTATCGCAGCACAGCCGGACCGCCTCCGCAAGGTGCGCTCGCGAATTGATTCCAATTGTCTCGTCAGGATCGTCGGTCCGAAACGACTCGACTTTCTTGCCGTCGCTCACCAATATCCCGACAACGTCGGTGAGGTAGCACTCTTTCTGATCGTTGTCCGGTCTCACGCGCTCCAGCGCGTCGAACACGCCCGCAGCTTTGAAACAGTACGTCCCCACGTTGATCTCAACGATCCCTTTCTGGTCCTCGCTTGCGTCCCGCTCCTCGACTATGCAGGTTATGTTGCCGCTCTTGTCCCGCAGGACCCTGCCCCGCGCCATCGCATCAGCTGGACACGTCGTCAATATGGTTCCTGACGCCCCCGACTCCACATGGGTATCGATCAAACAACGCAACGTATCGCCGCTGAGAAAAGGGGCATCACCGTATAGCACGAGCAGGTTGCCTTTAAACCCTCCCAACATTTCCTTCGCCCGTAACAGAGCGTGCCCAGTGCCCAACCGCTCTTCTTGGACAACGTACTCGACCCTCGATCCGAGCACATCGCGCACGCCGTCGTCCAGACCGCTGACCACGACCGCTATCTTATCCGGCCCCAACTGCTCGACCGTCTCCACGACGCGCTCGATCAGGGTCTTTCCAAGAATGCGGTGCAGCACTTTCGGGTGGGACGATTTCATTCTCGTCCCCTCACCCGCTGCAAGTATAACTGCTGCGAAACCTTTCAAAGGAGCTGTCTCCCTTCAAGATAAATGGCTGGGGCGGGAGGACTCGAACCTCCAATCCAGGATCCAAAGTCCTGTGTCTTGCCGGTTTGACGACGCCCCACCGCTCAGAAACCCCTCTAAAACAGCCAAAATTATACAGAATACTTGACAGCATTGTCAAACACAACCTCGATCCCATCGTGTCAAGATTGTGCTGTAAAACTGGATCATGGGTTTATCCTCCGTAGTCAGCGTAGGATGCAGCGACCGCTTCCGGGTCATCGGAAGTTGTCCACATTTCCACAGCCCAAGGCGGAGCCGTTCGAGATCGAGCTTTCGCAGTAGACGCTTTGGAAATTGTACGCCACGGCGCATCTTCGATGGGCAACTTCCCCCTCACAAGCCTGTTCTTTGGAAAGTAGAACTCGTTTGCATATTGGTTGAGCGCAAAGAGCAGCCGCTCCGCGCTCGCTGCGTTCTTGAACGAATCGACCGGCTTGATCCTGCGCCGAAGCTCCCGGAAGAAACGCTCCAGCATGCTGGTGGTCCGTATGAGTTGCCACTGCCCAGCAGCCGCCCGTCTGGGTTTATGGACGAAAATCTCATTGTGTGCTAAGGTAATGCCGGTGTTAAACCGTTTAAGCTCGTCGGGATTCGAGAAAGGAGGTGATGTTGACCAGCAATGGGTGGAGGATTCTGCGGTAACGGTACACTCGGATAGTACGAAAGGGGGAACTGAACATGTCAAGGGAAAAGGGTTTTACACTGATAGAGCTCCTGGTGGTCATCGCGATCATCGGGATTCTGGCGGCCATCCTGCTGCCAGCGCTCGCGCGGGCGAGGGAGGCAGCAAGGCGAGCTTCGTGCGCGAACAACCTCAAGCAATGGGGTGTGATTTACAAGATGTATGCCAACGAGTGGAACGGCCGCTTCCCGCACGTGCAGATGACCCCGGGGGGACCGGGAATACATGAGCAATTCGCGCGGGTCCCCGATATTGCGGCAATCTATCCCGAATACCTGACCGACGCTCATATCTTGATGTGCCCGTCGGATGCAACCCCACCGCCTTTGTTCCTAACCCCGGACAATCCGCGTGCCGCGCAGATCCTGGCGGAGAACCCTCACCTCAAGCCGGGGGATTGCGTATTTGCAGACCCCAACGCGTGGTGGGGATACGAACAGGCCGACAACAGTTACATCTACTTTGGCTGGGTGTACGACAAAGTAGGTGATGACGACCTCCTGACGCCGGTCCCGGACGTAGGCCTCGACGTGCCGCCGGGCTCTATGGCCCCTGCACAATTTTTCGCGCAGTGGCTTCCCTTGCTGGCGCAATGGTACTACGGGGACCAGTACGAAGCCTCCAAAGACAGAGACAAGGATGCGCACGTGGACCCGGTTGGCGGTGTCCATATCGGTAACGGCGACGGCGACACTATCTATCGTCTCAGGGAAGGTATTGAGCGGTTTATGATCACCGACATCAACAACCCGGCAGCATCTGCTATGGCGCAAAGCGAGATCTTCATCATGCTCGACGCCCTCAACATTGATGTGAGCGGTTACAACCACGTGCCGGCCGGCTGTAATGTGCTGTATATGGACGGCCACGTGGAGTTTCTCACGTACCCCGGTAAGCCACCGTGCAGCAAGGCGTTTGCGATAGGCGCGTCAATGCTGGGGAGTGGAATCTAGATACCATTTCGCTATAAGGTTGCGATAGCTTCGATCTAGCAGGGAGGTTTTCGGCAAGGTGTTGCAGCAGGTCCGCTACTCGACAGGCCTGCGTCATGAAACTGGGTTAAGTTATGCAACGCGGTAGCTCTGTGTCAAAACTCATTAGAAATGTCCTCCTCCGGCCATAGCTGGAGGAAGGCTGGGGTCGTGTGGGTTGGCCCCCAGCGGGGCCAAATTTGTCAATAGTTATCTTTCGTCTCTGTCGCAGTGCAGTTGCCTTTGGTTTCACCCCGAAGCCCTCCGTTCGCACGCCGCTCGCCTGCGGCCATACCGGCACTTGCGCCACGGATGGTCAGGGGGTGGTTTCCAGTCACGCTTGGGCTTTAGCGCTATGACGGGCGTCACCGTGTGGGTGTTCTTCGGTGGCGGTTGTGCAAGCGGCTCGTAGTTGAGCTTTTTGTCGCGGTACACGATCTGCATGGTCTGGTCGAGCAGCACCCACACCACGACCTTCTCCTTCGGCTTGGGGCGAGGCCGGTTCTCCTTGAGAATCTGGTAGAATTGGTTCTTGTACCTGATGGCCCAATCGTTCTGGAGGATGCGCGTCTCCTCGCATGAGAACACCTCGGCCAGATTGAGTCTTTTAGGCACGCGACGGTGCAAGTTGGTCTGGCGTGCCGGCTCGCGCTCAAACTTGGCGTTGAGCGCCTCGGAGAAGCCGTCAGCCAAGAGTTCGTTCGCCTCCTCGACAGTGGTTGATACCCCGAATGCGCAATTCCTTCACCAGGCTTGGCACGATTGGGGCGCCTACCTCGGTTGCCGTGCACAAGACCCCCGTCTCCCTCCTGACTGTACCGCTTATAGCTGCGACGACAATGACGATACGGCAGTCCCAGCCGCTGCGCAGCCTCACGTATCGTCATCCGACCCTCAACGATACCCTCAAACTCCACTTTTCGCAGATCCGCCGTGGCGGGCCGACGTCTCTTCTTACTGCTCATCAACAAATGTCCTCCCATAACCACCTCCTTCTCAAAGGAGGGTAGCATAGAGGACATTTCTATCGAGTCCCCATGAGGACACTATCACGGAGTTACGACACCGGCCGAGCCGGCAGTTGACCGGTTCCGCCGAATGTGTTAGGCTTCCACACGAATTTCGTCACGTTGGCCGGACAGGATAACTGAGTCAAGGGAACTTACCGTCGTGCAACTGGCACACGTCGCTGCCCTGCTCGCGGGAATCAGCGCAAGGTGCCTTGGACTAGCGCATGAGCCTGGGACCCAGCGCCGGCCTGCATATTGACGGCGCCGCGCTCGAATTGCTGAGACCAGAGTAACGCACTTTTCGGTCCGAGGGATACCGCTGTGGCTGACACCGAGCGGACATCACATCTTCCACGTCGAACGCTGCTGTCCTATGCAACCGCGTATCTCGGCTACGGGATGCTCGACCTGCCGTTGACCGTTATGCTCAATTTTTTTTACGCAGACGTGGTGAAACTAGCACCTTACCTCCTTAAACGGGGTGTTATCATCGGCAACCTTTGGGACGCCGTGACCGATCCGACGATGGGCCACATCTCTGACCGCACGCGATCCGCCACGGGTAGACGCCGTCCATACCTGCTTGCGGTCGCTGTCCCGCTGGGCCTGGCCTTTTTCATGATGTGGACGCCCGTTGCTCCAAACCACCTGTTTGCCAACTTCGTCATAGCACACATGGCGGTATTCACGATGCTGACGGTGTTTCTCGTACCGTACAACTCTCTCGCGGCCGAGCTATCGCCGGATTATGACGAGCGGACGCGAATTCAGGGATATCGCGAATCGGCCCACATCGTTGGATTGTTGGTCGGTGCATTCTTCGTCCTCTTTGTAGGCGGATTCGCCTCCAAGCGAACCGGTTATTCGGTGGTCGGTGCCATATACGGAGCCGTCATGACCATAAGCGTCCTGGTCACGTTCTTCGGCGTGCGCGAGGACCCTGCGTTTCAGCGGAGACCACAAGCAGGCGGATGGAAAGGGATCAAGCTTGTCGTATCCAACCGACATTTCGTGTGGCTTCTCGCCACGTTTGTGTTCGCTAACATCGGCAACCTCATTCCTTCGAATATGGTGCCCTTCGCGCTGAAATACTGGATCAAGGTGGACGAGAAGAACTTCTTTTTCCTACTGGTCGCCTACCTGGTTGTAGCCGTCTGTGCCATACCTCTCTGGCTCAGGTTATCGTCGAGAATCGGCAAAAAATGGTCATATTTCGTGGCGCTGATCTGGTCAACTATTTCGCTGGCTGCCATATTCTTTGCCAGGCCAGAATCGCTTATCCCGATAGTCATCCTCTTCGGCATAGCGGGTGCGGCGTACGGAGCAATGTGGATCTTGTCGTTCTCAATACTTGCCGATATCATTGATTACGACGAGCTGAAGAGCGGGGAACGTCGGGAAGGTATCTACTTCGGCATCTGGACATTCATGCAGAAGGTAACGGTCGCTGCTGCCAGTGCCGTCATGCTTCAAGTGTTGGCGAGTGTCGGCTACGGACCGGACAAGGAGCAGTCCGGGCAGACGATACTGGGGATGCGCGTTTTGATGGCGTGGGTTCCCGCCGCGATGTACTTGATCGCAGCGCTAATCCTGCTGCGATTCCCATTCACCCGCGAGGTCCACCACGAGATCCAACAAGCACTCCGGCAGAAGAGAGCGGCCGCTAACTCGGACTGACCTGCGCGCCGACGCAACTGATCCCTCGCTCAGCATTCCCCTGACGGCGACACGTTCTACTTCTGCTTCAGTTGCATGGTTCCCGTACTCGGGTGCGCGACGCGCGTGAGATTCGCGTCGGGAAGTTCAACGAGACATATCTCGGCGAGATAACAGACCTGGCTGCCGGGTTCGAGATGTCCGCCGTACGCCTTCTCAGTGTCGGAGACGGCAATATGCAGGTGCGCCTTCCCGTCGGCTACCAGGCCATGCACGCTAAGGAGTTCCAGAGGACCTTCTATGGTCACGAACTCGTCGTGTCCGGGGTAACCCGTCGTGGTGATCATATGCATAATGCATCTTTCAAAGGTCCCGATGCCCGAGACGATCACCCCGGATGTGATCCCCTCCTTCTCGATAACCTCCTGCAACCCTTCGAGCATCAGATCGCCTTTGTCAAAACGAATCAGGATAGTCCGACCCAGATTTCCTCCAGCAAAATATTCCATTTTCGCCTCCCTACCCGAGAATTGCGCTGCATCTGCATGCTGCTGAATAGTGTATAATTATTGCACGAAAGGATGGAGGTAAGTCAAGTGGAGGACGGCGTCACTGCCCGGGAACAATTCACGCTTCTGCGTCGCCGCCGCGAGCATGCCGGTCGCTCGTCACAGATATGCGCCGACCACGCGTAAATACTCCTCGACAGTAGTAATGCCACGCCGGATCTTGTCCCGACACTGGTCCGGAATTATCTTGACGCGTGCAGCGCGGCCGATCTGTTCCGCCGGAGCGTTCTCGAGAATCAGGTCGCGCACCTTGGGTGTCACGGTCAGTATCTCGAATATACCGGTCCGCCCGAGGTAACCGGTGTGGAAACACTCATCACAACCAGAGCCCCGGTGAATTGATTTCACCGTCTCTTTCAGCCCGACACTCTTGAGCTCGGCAGCCGACGGCTTGTAACGGGTCATGCAGTGAGGACAGATGACACGTACCAGCCGTTGAGCCACCACAGCGGCAAGCGACGCCGCAGTAAGGTACGACGGAACGCCCATGTTGTACAGAGTGGCGATAGCTTCAGGCGCGTTGTTGGTATGCAAGGTGCTGAACACCAGGTGACCCGTCATCGCGGCGCGAATGGCTATCTGAGCCGTCTCGACATCGCGTATCTCGCCCAACATAATCGTGTCAGGATCCTGACGAAGTGCCGCACGCAATGTCGTGGGAAACGTGAGCCCGACGTTGGGATTTATCTGAATCTGGTTGATCCCGGACAGCTCATACTCCACCGGGTCCTCGAGCGTGACGATGCTCTCGCTGATCACGTTGCGCTGGTTCAGCGCAGCGTACAGCGTCGTGGTCTTGCCGCAGCCCGTGGGACCTGTTACGAGGATCATCCCGTACGGTTTCTTGATGAGCTTCTTGAGCGTATCAACACCCTTCTTGTCGAGCCCGAGCTCGTTCAAACCGAGACCCACCAGCGCCCTGCTGAGCAGACGAATCACCACACGCTCGCCCAGATGCGTCGGCAGCGTCGCGACGCGCAGATCGATGCTGCCATCGCCTGAATCCACATCAAAATGACCGTCCTGCGGTCGACGGGTCTCAGTGATGTCCATGTTAGCAAGGATCTTTATACGCGAAACTACAGCCGCCTCCGTGCGCTCCGGGATCGTCATCACGTCGTGGAGTATGCCGTCAATACGGTACCTGACGCGCATTTCCGGTCGTTGCGGGTCGAGATGTATGTCCGTAGCGCGGGCGTTGATCGCGCCCTCCACGAGCCGCGCCACGAGCGACACCACCGGCATGTTCTCGGCCGCTTCCCTCAACTTTTCAAAGCGCCTGCGGTCCTCGGGCGCACCCTCCCCCCTGGTGGTCGGTTTCTCCATAGGTTGAGACTCCTTCTCGGCAGTCACAGCTGTCTCGGCAACGTGCGTTGTCACGGCTGCCTTATGCTTGGGCGCAGACACCCTCTGTTTAGCGAGCCGCCGCTCGAACGCTCGATACTTTGACACGATGGTACGCGCCAGGGCTTCCTTTTCGACGAGAACGCACTGTACTCTCATGCCGGACATCATTCTCACGGTGTCAATGGCCGCAGTGCGTCTTGGGTCGCCGATCGCCACCACAAGCGCACCTTGCTCGATTCGCAACGGCAGAACCTGGTCGCGTGCGGCTACCGGCTCGGGCACGTGCATCAGTGCATCAAGATCCACCTCCAGTTCCTCAACATCCATAACCGGCAACCCGTATAACTTGCCGAGAGCCGCCGTCATCACGTGCGAGGTCACCACGCCCTGGTCCAACAGTATGCTGCCAAGCAGCCTGCCGGTACGCTTCTCCTCGACAATCGCGCGGGCGAGTTGCTCTTTGGTGACAGCGCCCAATTGCAGCAGCGTTTTTCCCAGATCCAGATCCGCCTTGCGACGCTTCGGTGAGTGGAACTCGCGATGAAGGATCTCGTCTATCGTGTGGATGGGAACGTGCTGCATGTTGATGATGTGGCGCAGCAGCGATATGCCGCTGCCTTTCTCCCGTTCGATAGCGGCCTCGAGTTGCTCGCGGGTGATATACTCCTCCTGGACGAGCACCTCACCGATACGGGTTTCCTCTTGTCGTGTAAGCTCTTCGGTACCCATTCGTCCTGCTCCTCCCAAGTCAGGCTATTTGAATGGCTCTCCAGGTGCCTCGGGCGGTTCCGGTCGACATCGAGCGCAATCCGCTCAGATCCCCGCGCCACTAATCTGGTCTATCATACTGACGTACGGCAGGAAAAGCGTAAGTACCAGGATAAGTACAACCACGCCGAGACCAATAGCCAGCACCGGCTCGATCAGAGACGAGACCGTGTCAAGCGCCGTCTGGAGATCCTCCTCATATATATCGGCAATCCGGTCAGAGATAGAATCCAGCGTGCCGGATTCCTCGCCTGTCGCCAACATGTCCGTGACGATCGGCGGAATGAAGTCGTTTTGCCTGAGAGGTAGTTCGAGCCCTTCGCCGCGTTCGAGCGAATCGCGCGCATCCCTTAGACTCTCGCCGAAAGCACGGTTGTGCATGGAATCCTTGATGAGGTCGAGCGTGACAAGTATGCTCACACCACTGCGAAGCAGCAGGGCGAAGCTTCGGGCGAACTCCGCTACCGCAGCGCCGGTCGAAATGCGCGAGACCAGCGGGAGCTTGAGCTTAAGCCGGTCGACCACCATCCTGCCTCCTGGGCTAGCGGTGTAAAACTTGTAGAGCACCACTAACGCAATCACCAGGATCAGCCACAACAACCAGTAGTCTCCCATTATGTGGGCGATGCCGATCACCGCGCGTGTGAGAGGCGGTACCTCCAGATCGACCTCGGCGAACATCTCCTGAAACGCAGGGATAACCAGCTTGCTCACCACAAACATGAACGCCACGGCCGCCACCACCACGATCGCCGGATAAACCAACGCCCTCGCTACCCGCCGCCGCAACGACTCGCTCCGCTCACGATACTCAATGACTCGCCGAATCACCGTCGGCACAGTACCGCTCGCCTCACCGGCTTTGACCAGGTTCACCGACACCGGTGGGAAGTATTTGGGGTGTCGCTCAAGCGCCTGCCACAGGGGATTGCCGGCCTCGACGTAATCACGCACATCGGCGATGAGCTCGCGCAGGTCACGACTCGAGGTGCGCTCGCTCAGCTTGCGCAGCCCGCCAGTTAGCGGAGTGCCGCTCTCGACGAGCATCACCAACTGGCGGAGAAACGCCGTTATCTCTCTCGACCGGATGCGCCCATACGAACGAACGGCAAAAGCAGCCGCCGGCGCAGCCTGCGCGGGAGGCGCCTGCACGGCTCGCTGCTCAATACGTTCGCTAATACTTTTCTCAAGAGACGATCGAATGGCTTCGCGCTTATCGTCCGATTCACTCTTTTTCTTCGCCATCGGTACCGTGCCTCCTTCTCTAACCGCCCCAAATATTACCGCAGCGGCGTTCGCCGCCCGCTGCCGCTTTGCCCGAGCAGTTTACTCGTGCCATGTCTCGATTCTCACTCCTCCCTCAGCGGGCCTCATTCGAGCCGAAATCCGCGAGGTCACCACTGAGCCGTCGGTTCGCGTAAGCTTCCCCGTGGCGTCGGCCTCGTACGCACCCGTCACCTCCCGGATGTTCACGCTGTACGTGCCTCCCGGAAGGTTGCCCGTAATCTCTCCGGTCGGTGCATCAAGAGTCTCGACGCGCACTCGCGCAACCTCAATACCGCCGCGCGCAATGTATCTGGCCCCCAGCGTGTCCACTTCGTACTCGGCGCGGCTCTGCTCAATACGCATGAAAACGACAAACGCTCCACCAAGCATCGCCAGGATCGCTAGAATACCCAATGCTATCATCAGTGCCGCACCTTCATCGGAGCGTCCACATAATGTCCTGTACATTGCGCCACTCCTCTTGCCTCTAATCCCCGCCCTTCAAAAGCAGCCGGGGAACATTAACCGCCGTCGAGTACAAGCGAGGTCCGCCACCTCTCTCGGAAGCCTTCACCCGGACCGTCAAGGCGACCACGTGAACGTCCGACTCCGCGCGCGACGTCCATCCCCCACGCGTCAGGCAGCGAACCTGCAAGCTTTCCGCTTCCGGAATAAGCTCCTCGGTCTGCTCATCTCCGGAACGCGGACGAACCTCTTTTATCAGTCCCACCGGTTGTCCGGGGTCCGCGCTCCGGACCAACCGTATCGTGCAGCGACGTGCGGGCTCAGACGGATCGTCAGGGACTCCATCAAGATCGTAGACAAGCACATCCGCTTTCACACCGCCCGGTTCGCCAACCGCAGCTCCCGCCCGACACGCTGCGGTGCTCGATGACCGCAGTTCCCGGGAAAGATCCAGCAGCTTCTCACGGGCGTGCTGGTCAACCAGAGCGGCCGTCCTGATCTCACGCCAATACCCGAACATTTTCCCAAGGGTAACAGAGGTAGCTGTGGTGATCACCGCCAAGATCGCTATAACAGTCACAACTTCAATCAGTGTGAACCCTCGATTCCGGCAATCTTTGACAGCCATACTCCATCTCCTTCCGTTCTTTGTCGTCAAGAAGCCAGCGAAACAAGCTCCATATGACGTTCACGGCCGCGATCCGTCCAGATCAGGCGCAGCGTCACCTCGCGCAGAACCGGCTGACCCTCGTGCGCCGCCACGGTGACCTGCCATTTGTACCCGGCCACAGCCGCCTGATCAAGGCCGAGCACTCTTGCGTCGATCGGCTTCGGCTCGTCCGGAAACGTGCCCGGTTCGGCCAACGAGACGCCCAGCGAACCCGCATCACGCAACAGCGCGTCCATCTGCGCCTGAGCTACAAGAACTGCCTGCGACTGACCCACCACTTCTTGATGGATAAGAAGCCCGCGCCCGAACGTCTGCATCGTGATCAGGAAAGCCACAGCGATGATGAACAATGCCAGGATGACCTCCACCAGGGTTAGTCCTCGCCGGTCAAACACGCTACGCTGCATGGTTACCTCTTCTCCTTCCGTAGACTCTCACTAAAGCACGAGCTACCGGTCGTGGTCCGCTTTCACGGTATCGGCTCGATCACGCGGATTCCAGAAAGCTCGATCTGCATCAGGGCTTTTTCAGGCAAACACCCCTGTTGACGCAAAAGATTATAATGTCTAAAAAGAGAAAAATGACGTGCCCCAGGACTACTACAGCACCTGTAGTATTTGTGAGTTTGCACCATACTGGCAGCCCACCACGCAACCGCACCACGCCCGCAAGTGAAAACGCTCCCTCCCATCTCAAAGTATAACATCAATAGCCGCCTTTTTGCAAGTCCTGCTGCCTAGCTTCCTTGCGAGCTGCGTTATAAGCCCAGGTACTGCCGCTGCACCTACTCGAACACCTTCTCCTCGGTCTCGTCGGCGGCGACGGCGTCGTCCTCGACACGGCGCCGGTCGGCCATGGCGTCCGCCAGCTCCTTGTAATACTCATGCTGGATGAGTAGCTGCATAACCTCGTTGGTCCCGGTCCAGATCATGCACAGCCGTATATCGCGCAGGAACCGCTCGATAGGATAGACGTTGGTGTAGGCGATGCCGCCATCACCGGCCGGTCTTCACCCGGGGCAACGACGGTCCGAAGCCGCGCCCCCAGGCCCGATTGACAATAGGCGCATGAACCAACTATACTGCCTGCAGGATCCATTCGTATTGCGGCCAGGATTATCGAGTGTCATATTGAAAAAGGAGAGCCAATCCAACCCGGAGCAGTCGCCGCGGCAAGCACATCCGGGCGAATCAAGCCGCCGTTTCGCCGTCGACATGCACGAGAGAGCAAAGACGCTCAGCGGAGCAGCAAGATCGCATGAAAAGAAGAGATTTCTTGAAAGGTATCGGTTTAGGTTTCGGTTTAGCCGGCGGTCTCGGCGGGATCAACGGGTGTTTGCCCAGGCCAAAACGGCAAAACGTGATACTCGTCACCATGGACACTACGAGAAGAGACCATTTGGGATGCTATGGCTACAGGTTGCCAACGTCGCCAAATATCGACGCCCTCGCAAGAGAGGCTATTGTATTTGAGCATTGTTACAGCACAACGAATATTACGCTTCCGAGTCACGCGTCTATTTTGACTGGGCTTCATCTTCACAATCACGGAGTATTAGATCAGCCCATATGGATCTTATATCCCGAGATAACAACTCTGTCGAGTCTATTGGCCGCTCACGGATACAACACTGGAGCTGTAACAAGCGTCTCTTTTATGAATAAGAAGACGATTGGAAACGGGTTTCAAAGGTTCCACGCACCGGAACAGGCGCCGGAACGAACCGCGGCCGAGACAACAGATGTGGCAATTAGCTTCCTTGCCACGATGCAACTGACGAGCGCCCCGTTTTTCCTGTGGTTGCACTACTATGACCCTCATTTCTCATACGCCGCGCCTGGCAAGTACAGTGACATGTTCTTGAAAGAAGAGATAGACCCCAAGCGATTGGAGTTTATAACAACTCGTCTCGAGGGGCATGGAAATGTGGAGTATGATGAGCTGGATGATCTCGAGGAGGTGGCGTCGAGAAAGAAGTTGTCTGAAAAAGAACAGAGAGCTATGGTCTCAAGGTATGATGGAGAGATCGCTTATATGGACCACCACGTCGGCAGGTTCGTTGATGCCTTGAAAGATAGGGGCTTCTATGAGAACACCGTCATGGTAATCACTGCCGACCATGGAGAAATGTTTTTTGAGAACGATGACGACTGGCTAGGACACAGTTTAATCTATGAACCAGCTGTGCGTATCCCCCTCATCATGCGAAACCCTCTTATGGAGCCAAGTAGAGTAAAGGGTCTCGTCCAGAGCATAGATATCGCGCCAACGCTGTTGAACTGGCTGGGCTTGGAAGCACCGCAGATGGATGGCAAGAATGTGAATCCACTGATACTTGGCGACAGAGGTATCAGAGAAGAGCTATATCTGACTGAGGCAGGAGCCAGATTCGTTGGGATAGTGAGCGGCAGACACAAGATGAGAATGCCCATAGCTGGAACACAGAAGACTCCGTTAGTCCCACCGTCTTGGATAGATGAACTTGAGAAGCTTCCTAGAATACAATTTGATCCTGAGCCGCCCCTGCAATGGGATTATGATGCGACAAAGGGAATAATCGTCTATTCTTGGAAGCACCCTTCTGGATGTAGCGATAAGATAGACAGATTCGCCATAGAACTGGTGAGCCGAATGACGTGTCGTCTAGATCAAGCCAAGGCCGTTACTGTTGAGGAAGTGGATGGGAGAACGACATGGGCTACAATCTTAGGTTTCTTGGTTAACAGAAGACAATGGGACAGTGCATCCGCTACCTACTGTCCTATTCTTATAAGAGTTGTGGCAAGAAATGAAGATGGACGAAACGTGGCAACTTCTGCCATAACGCAGTTGAAACTGAAGAGCGTGTTCTCGATCGACACGGAGCTTTATGACTTGTACGCAGACGCTCTCGAACAACATAATATAGCCGCAGATAAGCCAGAAATCGTCAGGGGTCTGAGATCGAACCTGGTCAATTTTGGCATTAAGTGCCTAGCAACCATCGAGCAAGGTCCCATGGTTCTTAGGGACAGACCGCGCTCGCCCGTTGAAATGAGCGAAGAGGATATAATGCGGTTGAAAGCACTGGGGTACGTGCTCTAGCCCGGCCGTCCACTACGACAGCTGTTCTCAAGGCAGGTTCAAGCACCTCCAGCAAAGACAAGTCTAGACTTCCCTCAAGCAGTTACTCAAACACTTTCTCCTCGGTCTCGTCGGCGGCCACGGCGTCATCCTCTACACGTCGCCGGTCGGCCATGGCGTCCGCCAGCTCCTTGTAATACTCATGCTGGATGAGTAGCTGCATAACCTCGTTGGTCCCGGTCCATATCATGCATAGCCGCATATCCCGCAGCAGGCGCTCGATAGGATAGACATTGGTGTACCCGATACCGCCCATGATCTGCATCGCGTGGTTGACGACGTCCCAGGCGGTTTCCGTCACCACCTTCTTCGCTTCGGACACTATACGCCGCGCCGGCCGCCCCAGATCGATGGTCTTGGCTGCGGCATAAACCAGCGCGGACGCCGCGTCCAGCCGGCTCACACTTTCAGCAACCTTGAAACTCACCGCCTGGAACTTCGATATTGTCTTTCCGAACGCGCGCCGTTTCAGGCTGTATTCCGCGGCTACCTCGAGCGCGGCCCGACCGGTGCCGATCACCCCCGCAGCGCTTGTCAACCGCTCGGGCAGCATCATCTGGTTGAAGATGCGCCCTCCATCACCCTCCTGCCCGATGAGGTTCTCCTCGGGGACCTGCGTGTCGCTGAACACGATCCGGCCGGTACCGCCGCCCCGCGTGCCCATTAGCCCGTAGACGTGGTGCACGTCGACTCCCATTTCCCGCTCGACGATGAACAGAGACATCGACTCGTGCGGCGGCGCATCCGGGTCGGTCTTCGCATAGACCAGGAAGTAGTCCGCGCCCTCCGCGCCGACGATGAACCGTTTATGACCGTTCAGAACGTAACCGTTGCCGGACCTAACGGCTCTGGTCGTGGCGCCGAAGAAGTCCGAGCCGCCGCGCGGTTCCGTCAGCGCTTCGGCGCAGCACAGCTCGCCCTTCAGCGTGGGTACCAGGTACTTCTGCTTCTGCTCCTCGGTGCCGAACACGTGGAGCGCCTCGCCGATAATGCTCGGCAAGACATAGAGACACGATAGCGACGCGCCGAGCACGCCCACCTCGGCAATAGCGGCAACCTCGGCGGTCCAAGGCAGACCGCGACCGCCGTACTTCGGATCGAACCGAAGACCCAACAGGTTTAGAGCGGCCGCTTTCTCGACATACTCGCGCGGGTATCGCACCTCGTCCGCGTCCATCTTGCGCAGCAACTCGCGCGGTACATCCTCCTTCACAAACCTGCGCACCTCGTCTCTGACGGCACGTTCTTCATCGTTCAACAGGGCATCTAGCATGGCGTCTTCTCCTCTCTGCATTCCCAAATCGCTTCTGAGACGTTGACCACGCTCACGGCGGACTCGGTGGATCGTGTTCGTATGTCGCTTCCGTACCGAACCTGATGTGAAGTCTGCCGAATGTCGAGGGTCCCTCGAACCGGGCAAACATGGCCGCCGCGCTGATCTCGACCGACACGACCAGGACGACCAGTGTGCTCACCGGCCGCCGCTTACGGGATGAAACTGACCTTTTCGCTCAGCTCTGCAAGGAACGACGCGAGCAGCTTCGCTGCGTTCTCGAGATCGCCGAGCGAGACCACCTCTACAGGGGTGTGCATATACCTGTTCGGTATGCTCACCAGGGCCGACGCTACGCCGGCACGTGTCACCAATATAGCGTCGGTATCGGTCCGGGTTATGCCGGGCTCAGCCGAAATCTGATACGGGATCTTTTTCGTCTTGGCGACATTTATGAGCATCTTACCCAGAACCGGGTTGATGCTCGCGCCTCGATGAAGTACCGGTCCCTTGCCCAGAGCAATATCGCCGGTCACGGCTTTGTCCGCGCCGGGATAGTCCGAAGAGTGGTCGACGTCTATCGCTATCCCGGCATCAGGCTCGATGCCGAACGCGCTCGTCCGCGCACCGCGACCTCCGATCTCCTCCTGAACGGTCGATACGCAGTAGACCGCCGGTTTCACCTTTTTGCCGGCTATCAACCTCATGGTTTCCGCAACCACGAAACTGCCCACCTTATCGTCGAACCCGCGTGACGCCGCCAGGTTGTTCTTGAGCAGGCCAAACGGTCCGTCGAACGTTATCGGGTCGCCGACCGCAACGTGTTTTTCCGCCTGCTTCTTATCCTTCGCGCCAATATCAATCCAGAGGTCGCGCAACCGGGTTTTCTTGCCTTTCCCTTCCCTGTCAGCAAGATGCACCGGCTTCTTGCCGACGACACCGGGCACCGCACCTTTCTCGGCATGTACCGCAACACGTTGACCGGGCGCCAACGACGTGTCAACACCGCCTATCGCCGCGAAACGAATGTATCCCTCGTCGGTGATATACTCTACCATGAACCCGATCTCGTCCACATGACCCGCGAGCATCACCTTCGGCCTGCCGCCGGGATTTCTCACTGCTATAACGTTCCCGTGCACATCGCCTTTCACGTCGTCGCAATATTGCGACAGGTACTCCTTCACGATCTTCTGACCGGGCTGCTCGAACCCCGAAGGCGTCGGAACTGACATAAGCTCCTTGAGAAACTCAAGCGATTGACGTCTCATTACTGATTCTCCCTGGTTTACATTAGCCCCTTGTGACGCGCTTATTCTACAGAAAACCGGGCGCCATAGTCCAGTGAAGATTGATGGGGCTTCGCGCAACCTCCACTCCGGCAAGACCAGCGACACGGTTGCGCACACGGCAACCCACCGTCAACGCCAAGTCACTCGCGCTGACAGAGCGTATCTCGCAAGACGTTTTCTCGGCGAAACGACGATTGAGCTGGATGAAGGCATATGGTGTGGACGATAGGGCGCGCCATAAGATCATGAGGCGCAGTGTTCCACTCAAGCGCTTGTCCGTAACGGGCCCTATGTCTTTTCCGCAAAACCATCACGTTAGTCGAAAAAGTCTTGACATATTTCTTGCTATATGCTAGAATAATGTCTTGAGAGGGGGTGAGGACTGAATTTTTCCCTGGCACTATCATGGCAAAAGTAGCCGACACAATACTCCGGTGGTATGCGGCGGTGGCATAGTCTCAGGCTGCTTGGTGCCAGGGTGAATTCTAAAGCTTCGGTTGCCGTGATCTCAATTTGCATAGCGACAACCGTTCGGTGCTGATAGGAAAAACGCGGCAGACTACACTGGGAGCGTTGAGAGTTTCCTCATGGCAAAACGGAAACGTTCTTCAGCAAAGCCATCGGCACGCAAGAAAGCACCTAGGAAGAGAAGCGTTCGGCTGCCCAAGATCATCGTGGTAGCGGGTGCTGGCTTCTCGGCGCCGCTTGGATACTCCACCCTCTATGACTTCGAATCGGCCATCACGAGGTACGCGCCGACGGCCAAACCTCATGAAAGAAAGGCTCTTGAGCGCTTGTTTCTCCAGATCAAAAGGAGCCTCGTTGCCAAAGGCGAGTTCACCGATATTGAGGCCATTATGGCAGAACTGTCCAAGTACGTGGAACTCTGGGACAATCTTCGCAAAGACCACTTTCTCAAGCAGGAGTTCCTCTCCACTGTTGGTGATAGATTTCGCTTCTCGGCATTTGCCCAGCACGCGATTCAGGCTAGAAGCATCGTTGACAAATTCATGGGCGAGCATTACGGCCAGTTCTCGGACGACGAGGAGGCCATGGCGAGCGTTTTCGGTTTTCTTGAAGAACTCACCAATCTGAACGGTGGAGTCCTCGATTTCTTCACCACCAACTACGACGTCGGACTCGAAGGGATCTGGAACAGCGTACCCACTAAGATGAAACTTATCACAGGGGCGATAAAGCGCCGCGACGGGACTGTGCGATGGGATCCGAGTCGGCTCGATGTGATGAAGGACCAAAGAAAGGGCGTTTATGTCCACCGTCTTCACGGGTGCGTGCGCTGGTATGAAGACAGTGGAGCAAACGACTCGCGCGACAGGCTCTGTAACGTGGTATCCGTATCCATTAACTCTGAGGATCGTCCCGAAGATCGGCAGCCTTGTGTCATGTATCCGGGCAGAAAACTGAGGGGTTCGCAATCCCCCTTCGTTGAAGGCCTAACGAATCTCCGAGGAATGCTTGGACGGGTTGAACAGTGCATAATAATTGGGACGAGCTTTCGAGATGATGACATCCTGGAGTGCCTTATCAAGGCAAACGATGGTCGAGAGCGTCCGCTGAAGCTTATCATCATCAATACTGCAAACGTGAAAGAGCGATTCAATACACGAGTACAACAGGTCATAGCAAATAGAGGGTTTCTTTACGAAGACCACAAGTGGGAACCCCTTATTCTCGTGGGCAGTTACCTGGACAAGCGTGTTCGCGTTGAACTTAGGTCGCTAGTCAAATGAGCTCGCTCCTGTACCGGATACAGCGACTTTGGAGAATCGCCTGGGAGGTCTTGCAACCATGAATCAACAAGCCGGCAAAACCATTGTGAAACAGCGCTTCTACGAAGCTCAAGGTGGCAGACTAAGCATTGCTAAGGAAGAAGTCGCTCGCCACGCAGTGAGGAAATACCTTGCCCCAGGTGATTCGTTGGTTATTGATGCTGGTACAGCCCTGATGCCTATCGCTACATTCATTGGGGAGGGCAGTGAAACAAGTTACTCCGTAATGACACACAACTATGCCGCCTTCCAAGCATTACAGGAGCGAGCAGTGAAGGTGAAAGGACTGAACGTCTTCCTCGCCGGAGGACGATACGATGACGATCTGAACGCGTTCTTCGGCGAAGAAACGTGCAACGCGTACGAGACTTTCGGGCCTTCGAAGGTGTTCGTTGGTGTGAGCGCGTTGTCGGTCGGCGCTGGCCTTCGCTGCAGGGGGAACACCGAGGAACTTCAAGTCAAGAAGCTTATGATAAGGCTTCCGGCCAAACATCGAATCATCGTTGCGGACTTCACGAAATTCGGGAAGATTGACGCGCTTCAGTTCGCGGATGTTTCTGACCTCACGGTGGCAACCACCATGGAGCAAGGAGAAGGAGACGATCCTGTAAAGGTGAAGGCAACGATTGTCACTAACAGGCCCAACCAAAGGGACTATAAGCAGTACAAGGAATGGCTCAAGGAGCGCGACACAAATGAAGTGCTGATTCCGACTCTCGCAGAACTTCAGGCCATCTTTGACTCCGAGAAAAAGAACTTCGAGGCGCTCGGCATCGAGGTTGATGATGAGCTTTAGTCGCTGTGAATCCGCCGGCCTGCACGAAGATGCTCGGCCCGAATGACGGGTGGCGGGGACGTTCAGTATTTCATTATGCCGCTGCGAGCTGGCTGGGCCTTCCCGATGGCAACCTGCCCAGATAACGCCGTGCCACGGTCGTCCGAGGATCCCAACTAGCAATTGACACTCAGAAGATAGAATGCAGAGACGCCCGCCTGGGGGCGCGGCCTAGAGAGGTCCCGGCGGGACTCGGGTGGACATCGACGGAAAGATTATGATAAGATTACGTGTGTTTCGAGGGCAAAGGTGGTGCGCGTTTCTGTCCGCCGCATTCTTGTGGGGTGATGCTCAGTCGAGCGCGGTCAAGGACAGGACACAGCCAGACGCTTCACATGAAAAAGAAGGCGAAGAAGCGCAAACACAAGGTTGACAACAGGCCGCGAACGCTCAGCGTGGGCTGGGGCACTTATTTCGTCGTGGGTGCGGCGCTCGTGGTGATTATCTGGTTCGTGCTGAACCCGTTCTTGAATCCGGAAGCGCCCGTTCTGGGAAGATTCGTGTTTGTACTGGTCACGGCCGCGGTGGTTTCCGGGATCGTGACCTATTCGCTGAACTCGGTTCTGGCAGCATGGTCGAAACGCAGACGCAGGCGAAGCTGACGATGGCTCAACAAGTGCCAAATCAAGAGACGCACAGACCGTTACCGACATCATCCGCCTGTTTTCTGTGCGGCAAGCACAATCCGCTCGGCCTTAAGATCGTTTTCTGGAAAGACGGCGACCGTGTTTTCACCGAGTACAAGGTGGACGAGCGGCGTGTGGGGTTCGACGGGCTGACACACGGCGGCGTGCTGGCAGCTTTGTTGGACGAGACTATGGGGTGGGCCTCCGCGTTCGCGTTCGACCGGATGTGCATGACCGCCGAGATCACGGTCAGGTACGTGAAACCGGTGCCGGTGGGCAGCAGAATTGTCGTCAGCGCCAGGCCGGCGTCGTGCTCTCGCAGGCTTTGCGTCGCGAAAGGCGAAATCCGCGACGCGGACGGTACGCTTTACACACGAGCATCCGGCAAGTTCCTCCCGCTGTCGGTGGAGCAGACGCGGCAGATAGATTCGGCCCTGCTTTATCGTGAGGGCGAACAAAGCGTGTTCAACTTGCCGCCCGAAAGAAAGACCCCGGGGACAACGGCCGGACGGTAGGAAAGGCCGCGACATGGACGTAATTTTCAACAGCGACAAGGTCGGTATGGCGCTCGGTCTAGTCGTTTTCCTGGCCATCATACTGGCGGGTCTGCGCGGCAACGTGTCAGCAGCGGTCGTTATCGCGCGCGCGCTCGTCGGTTTCACTGTGGCCTATGTTCTCGGGTTCATGTTGAGCAGGTGGATAAGGTCCGCCATCCTTACAGCGTTTGCCACCGAACGCGCGAAAAGATCTCTCGGACGAAAAGCAAAACTGGAACCGAACGAACAAGAGAGCACCGAGACTGAATCTGAACGCTAGACATCATAGTTTGCGATGGTCGAAGACCTCAAGGCGGCGAGATGATCCGAAAGGTCGACGCCCACGGAGAGCCTGTCCCCTGGATCAAGGAAATGAGGCTTCGCGGAAGAATCCGGTTGGCAGTCTGGTGCATGTAACAAGACAGGTTGCATTGCTCTGCTGCTTCATATTTGCTGCCCTCCTGCTCGGTTCTGTAACAGTGTGCTCGGCAACGGGACTACCTTTGCGTCCGCCGATTGCGCTTTTCGGTCCCGTCTCGCCGGGTACGACCAACCCAGATTACGTCTGGCCGCTCAAAGGACGGCACGCGCTAACGTCCACGTTTGCCGAGTACCGGCGCGGCCACTACCATGCCGGCCTCGACATCAGCACCGGTGGTCAGACCGGCGTACCGGTGCACGCGGCGGCAGCCGGATACGTTGCCCGCGTAAGAGTGTCGCCTTTCGGATACGGAAAGGCCATCTACATTAAACAACACGATGGACGGTACGCGGTTTACGCCCATCTTGGAAGACTTGCGGCAGAAATAGAAGCGTCAGTCAGGAAGAAACAGTACGCAACCGGTCAGTATGAGGTCGAGATATACCCGGCCGAAGGAGAGTTCCCGGTAAAACAAGGCAACGTGATCGGGTACTCGGGCAGAAGCGGTTGCATCGCACCTCATCTCCATTTCGAACTGCGTGACGGGTCCAGCAGGCCGATCAACCCTTTGAGCCATGGTGTGAGCGTGTCCGATGGCCGTGCGCCCCGGTTTGTGGCGGTATGCGTGTATCCCGTCGGTCTCGGATCGACCGTAGACGGAGAACCGCGCCCGTGCGTGGTGAATCTCAAGCCCGTCGGTAACCGGAACGCGTACCGCGCGGACAACAGGGTGCGTGTGGACGGCAAGTTCGCGGTGAGCGCGTACGTCCGCGACGAACAGGATCCCGGCTCGTACCCTCTCGGCCCGTACCAGCTCGAGACGTTTCTCGACGAAGAACGCGTTTTCGCCACCACGATGACCCGCTTCTCATACGACAGGACGCACGATGTGGACGTAGCGTTCGATCGTCGGTTGGCGCTGCTCGGTGACGGCAAGTTCCTGCGCCAGTTCGCGCTTGCTGGAACGGAACTTGAAGTCCATGCCGATACAGGACGAGACGGCGGCGTCATGGACGCTTCTAGTTGGAACAAGTCCGATAGCAGCGTCGTGCACGTCATTAAGCTTGTTGCACAAGACGCCAACGAGAATCGAAGCGAAGCCGCGCTCGAGGTTTTCCGGGACGATGAACCCGTGGTCAGAGGTACGGTAGCATCGCTCGAGGAAGACGTGATCCATCTCGAAGCCATAGCCGACGACTCCGACGGGACAGTAGCCGGTGTCCATTTCAAAATATGGAGAGAGGGAGAGGAAGTTATAGCAAGAAAGTCGACCACATCGACCGAGACAGGCACGTTCGTCGGGTCAGTGAAACTGCCGCGTTTCCCAACCTCATCCCATCTCATGGTGGAGGCCGTTGCCGAGGATGGCGGTGGCGTTACGTCAAAACCTATGTTCGCACCCGTACATGCCAAGACAGGAGGTTCCCGCAAACCTTTCCAGCTGGCTTTGGTTGGAGAATGGTACGAGAACGTTCTGTTTCTGACTGTGAAGTCGAATGTATTTCTGAAATCTCCGCCCGTTCTCGACCTCACCTGGGACAGTTCCTGGTCGGGACAGGTCGAAACGACGATGCGGACACCGTACACCTCTTCATGCATGTACTGGCCCGAGCTCGGAGCGAACGGAGTCCTGCAGGTAAGCGCGCGCGCCTCCGACATGAACGGAAGAACCGCCCAGGCAGCGTGGTCAACAAGCGTCCATACGGTGCGGCGCGTCAGGGGGGGTACGGCCAGGCATGGGAACACGTTGCGCGTCAACTTCCCAAGAAACGGCGTCTACAGACCGATATTCGCTCGCGTGGCACCGGTGGATGACCCGGGTCGCGCTGAAATACCGTTGATCAGCCCAGCCTACCGCATCGAACCGCTCGACGAACCGTTCGACGAAAAGGCTGACATCAACTTCCTGCTGAACGAGGAAACGTCGCTCAAAGGTGCAGGCATATATCTCCAAAACTCAAAAGGAGAATGGGGCTATCTTGCCACCGAGGTTGACGAGAAAGCGAAACTGGTCACGGCCTCGACCAGGGAACTCGGCGTGTATGCAGTGTTGCGCGACACGGTAGCTCCGCGAATATCCGCCATCCGCCCGCGCAGCGGCTCAATCGTTCGCAGCGCCACGCCAACAATTGGCGCTAGCGTTGAGGATATCGGTTCGGGAATCGCCTACAAGACCATAAAGGTCCACCTGGACGACAACCTGATAATCTGCGAGTACGACCCGTTTGAGAACTCCATCTCCTACCGCCCGGACAAAGCTCTCGCAAAGGGCAAACACACACTGTCGATATCTCTCTCCGACTACGCCGGCAACACATCAAGCGCAACCAGCAATTTCACGGTGAGATAACGTGGTGAGACGCCCCGGTGGGGCGTCTCGGTTCATGAGATACGAAGAGACAGCGTTCCGCTGGCGGGTTCTATTTCGACTTGACGAGCGCCTCGACGGTATCGACCAGCGACTCGACGCTCAACCCCTGCTCGCCCCACAGCTCTTCCGGTGAGCCCGAACCGGCGTACGAGCCGACACCCATCCTACGGAATTTCACCGCGAGACCTTGCTCCGCGACCACGTTCGCCACGATGCTTCCTAGACCCGTTCGTACGTTGTGATCCTCGTACGTCACAATGACGCCGTTATCGGCAGCGCGACGTATCGCTTCGACATCCACGTCCGTCAGACAGGAAATGTTGAGCACGCCGGTGTCGCAGCCTTTTCCGGCGAGTATGTCGGCCGCTTTCACGGCACGGTGAACCATTGTGCCGGTCGATATGATGGTAGCCGCACCGCCTTCACGGACAACGTCGGCCTTCCCGTACTGGAACTCGTAGCCGTCCCCGAACATCGCCGTCCCATCTTCACGAGTAATCACCTGGTACTTCGACCGGCCCATCGGAACGAAGAAAGAGCCCGGCTGACGAGCAATATAACGGATCACCCTGTCCGTCTGGTTCCCGTCGGCTGGACTGATGATTTTGAACCCGAACAGGTTGTTCATGACACCGACATAGTCGATACACTGATGAGTCTTGCCGTCCTGACCGACGTCGAGACCGTTGTGCGTGCACACAAGTTTCAGGTTGGCTTCGTTGATATCGTTCAGCCGTTCCTGGTTGAACGTCTCGTCCACGCCGAACACGCCGAAATCCGAGAAAAACGTAACCACGTCCTCCACGGAAAGCGCCCCGGCGATCGTAGCCGTGTTGTGCTCTTGAATACCTCCCTGGAAAAAGCAGGTCTCACAGACTGCAGCAAAACCATCCGTCTTGCACGAAACCGCAAGGTCGCAGTCGAGCACCGCGATCGGCGTGCCGCCTTTCCGACCGGAGTTGAGCTCGGCAAGATCCTTCATCACGCGGCCGTAAGCACCCCTGTTGTCAATCTTATCATCGGGCGAGTAAGTGTGCGGTTCGCCGACGTCTATGTTGACTGGAGCCGGCTCGCTCTCTTGCGGCCGCGACGTCTTCACAGTCGCCCTCATCTTCTTGTACTTGTCAAGGTCGTCCTCAAGTCCCAGCTCTTCGAGCGCGGCACGACACTGGTCTTCCTTGAGCGGCGCACCATGGTAGTGCTCGTCCCCCTCCATGAACGATACGCCTTTACCCATGACGGTACGCGCGATAATCGCGACGGGACTGTCCTTCGTGTCGATCGCGCGTTTCAACGCACCGTAAATCTGATGATAATCGTGCCCGTCAATCTCGATCACCTGCCACCCGTCCGACAGGAAGTTCTCCTTGATGTTCTGAGGCATGACGCAGCCTGTCTCGCCGCTTATCTGCAGCCCGTTCAGGTCCACGAGGACGGTGATGTTGTTGAGACCGTACTTTTTCGCGAACCTGCGCGCCTCGGTAATCTGTCCTTTCTGCTGCTCGCCGTCGCCCATTACGACGAACACCTGATAATCGAGTTGGTGAAGCCTACCCGCCAGCGCGAACCCGCACGCGGCCGACAGCCCCTGCCCCAGATTGCCGGTACTCCACTCGACTCCGGGCACGCACCGTTCGACATGGCCCTCGTACCTGCTCCCCGCAGTCCGGAACGTGCAGATCGCCTCGTCAATATCGAAGAATCCTACACGGCCCAGTGCCGCGTAGACTCCCGGCGACGTGTGACCGTGGCTGATGACTATCCTGTCCCTGTCCTTCTTGCGAGGATTCTTCGGGTCGACGTTGGCGCACGAATAAAGCACCACGTAAACGTCTATACTCGACATGGACCCGCCGGGATGGCCGGAGGCCGCAAGGGTAGTCATCTTCAGAATGTCGCCTCGAGCAAGCCGGGCGGTCTCCGCTAACCGTGCCGCAGCCTTATCCGGCAGTTTCTTCGCACTGAATCCTCTCAACTCCATCACCAGCCCCTCCATATCATGTCCTGAGTCGCGGTAAGATCCGCTTCGTGCTATCCTATACAGCCCCGACCGACGCCAGGTACTCGTGGCGCTCAACAAGATGAGCGAACGCTCTCGCGGCACGACGCGGTGTCGGGTACACCATAACGCCCTCGCCCATCAACGCGAACAGCGCCTCGTTCTTATCCTCATACGCCGTGAAAACCGTGTCAGCAGCAATCACCATCGGTTTCTGGTACCGGTCTATCAGTTTTACCAGCTCTCCTATCCACTCGAGGTCCCGTTGGATGGCAATGTCCGCTATCTGCTCGTACAGGGCCGGACTCGCCAGTTTACTCGTGCCGCTGGCCGCACGCCTCCTGTACTCCGCAGCCTGCCGGGCGAGGAATGCCACGCCGAGCGCTATGACACCGTCCACCTCGTCGCAGGCGAGCAGTGCCTCCGCACACTTGGCTACCCCCTGGTCGACCATCCCCCCGACTAGGTCAACCGGATTGCCTCTGCTCCACCATGAAGGCAGGAACGAGTCAAGCTGTTTCAGCACGTGCTCAGGCAGATCGACGACCTCAAGCCCGAACTCAGCACAGGCATCCGCGGCGAGAACACCCCACCCTCCGCCTTCAGAGACGATTCCAACGCGCCTCCCGCGCGGTATCGGCTGGCGTGCAAACGCCGTGATCGTGTCGAACAGTTCCTCCACGTCGGCAACCTCCGTTAGCCCAGCCTGTCTGCACGCACCGTGGAATATCTCGCGCGACCCTGCAAGAGCGCCCGTGTGCGATTTAGCCGCACGTTGTCCCGCCTGTGTCCGGCCGACTTTGAGGACCACCACCGGCTTTTTCCTGCTCACATCGCGTGCGATGTTGAGAAACCTTCGTCCGTCGTCCACTCCTTCAACATACGAGGCTACGACTTTCGTTCGCGTGTCCTCGCCGAAGTACTCAAGATAGTCCTCCATGTGGAGAAACGCTTCGTTGCCTGTGCTGACGAGACGGCTTATTCCAACATGATACTTCGTCGCGAGATCCTGAATTGTTTTGCCGATGTTGCCGCTCTGCGATGCCATCGCTATGCAACCCGGACTGGTCTTTACCGGAGGCATTTGACAGTACAGGTTTCTAGGCTCCGGGCTGACGACGCCCGCGCAGTTCGGGCCGACAAGCAGCATCCCGCTGTCGCGTGCTATCCTCGCCATCTCCGCTTCCTTCCCGGCGCCTTCCCCTCCCAACTCGCCAAACCCGGCGGCAATCACTATTAGCGCTCTCACTCCCGCCTGCGCGCAGTCCTTAACGACTTCGAGAATCAAGCGCGACGGTACGGTCGCCACAGCGAGGTCGATAGGTTGCTCCGGGATCTCGTCTATACTCCTGTATACCTTCAATTTGAACAGGTCCGACTCGTGCGGGTTCACAGGATAGACATTGCCGTTGTAGCCAAACTCGATAAGGTTGGACGGTATCTGATACCCCCATTTGAGCGGATTTCTGGACGCCCCAATGAACGCGATAGATTTCGGCTCAAACAGAGGTTCAAACTTTTTGACAACGTCGGTCATTAGCAGCTCTTATCCTCATGCTGTATTTCCAGCAAAATACACACCCCTTTATCGAACGCCGATCGAAGCAAGGTGGTCGTGACGCTCGGCAAGACGCGCCAGCGCCCTCGCGGCGCGACGCGGTGTCGGATATACCTGAACGCCGTGGTCCCATAAAGTGAAAATAGCCTCATTCTGGTCGTAGTAAGCCGAGGCAACGGAATCGGCCGCGAAGATCAACGGTTTCTCGTACCGATCGATGAGCCGCAAGACTTCGTCGACAACACCGGCCTCGTACTCGATAACCTGTTCAGCCAGCTCCTCATATGGGAGCTCTACCGGCAGCAGGCCGTCCGCATGTTCCTTTGCCTGCCGTCTGTATATCGAAGCCCGGCGTGCAGCAAACCCTATACCAAGCGCTATGACACCGTCAATTGCGTCGGATTTCAAGAGTATCTCGATCGATCTCGTGTAAGCGCGCTCGACGAGTCCGGCCACAAGGTCAACCGGATTGTTCCTGCTCCACCACGAAGGCAGAAACGAGTCCAGCTCCGCCATCACGTCATCGGGCAGGCGCACCACGTCGAGCCCGAACTCAGCGCAGGCGTCCGCCGCAAGAACGCCCCAACCGCCCCCGTAAGTGACGACCCCGACACGGTTGCCGCGGGGCAGCGGTTGGCCGGCAAACGCCGCCGCCACGTCGAACAGTTCCTCGCTGTCCACGACCTGGATGATACCCGCCTGCTTGCACGCACCGCGGAACACGTCGCGCGACCCCGCCAGCGCACCCGTGTGCGACCGAGCGGCACGTTCACCAGCTTCCGTCCCGCCGACCTTGAGAATTATCACCGGCTTCTTCCTGCTTACGTCACGTGCCACGTCGAGAAACCGGCGCCCGTCGTCCACGCCTTCGATATAAGCGGTGACAACTTCCGTACGCGGGTCCTCACCGAAATACTCGATGTAGTCCTCGATACGCACAACCGCCTCGTTGCCGGTGCTGATACACCGGCTTACTCCCAACCGATGGTCCGCCGCCAGCCGCATCGTCGTACCGCCGACGTTGCCGCTCTGTGACGCCATAGCTATAGTCCCGGCCTTGGGCGTGACGGCCGGCATCTGGCAGTACAGACTCCTGGGGGACGGGCTCACGACGCCCATGCAGTTCGGACCGACAAGCAGCATCCCGTTGCCGTTGGCGACCCGGGCCATCTCCGCCTCCATCCGGACGCCCTCTTCGCCAAGCTCGCCGAACCCGGCCGTGACCACTATGACCGCCTTCACCCCTGAGGCTGCACAGTCCTTGACAACATCGAGAACACCCTGCGCCGGCACTGTCACCACCGCCAGATCTACCGGCTTATCCGGGATGTCGCCTACGGTCCTGTAAACCTTCGAGCCAAGAAGTTCGGTCTCGTGCGGGTTCACAGGGTATATCGTGCCGTCGTAACCGAATGCAACGACGTTGAACGGTATCTGGAACCCCCATTTAAACATATTGCCGGACGCTCCGACGAACGCAATAGATTTCGGTTCAAATAGAGGCTGAAACCTTTTGACAATGTCAGACATCAGCAAAGTCTCAATGTGGTTATCCGTAAGAACGCGGCCGGGAGTGCGTGCGGCGGCAGCTCAATCGGCGTCGTAGGAGTCCAGCACTACAAGAGCGTCAACCGCGACCGGGATTCCGTCTTGCACTATCAGCGGGTTGATATCAACGCTGTGCACGTCCGGCTCCTCGACCCCCATGCGACCCAGCCCGATGAGCACCCTTCCGAGCGTTTCCCTGTCGACGGCCTTTTCCCCCCGAAACTCCGCAAGTAGCGCGCGCCCTTTCAGTTCGCCCATCATGTCGAACGCGTCGCGCAGTTCGATCGGCGCAACGCGGAACACCACGTCGCCGAGCGCTTCGACGTAAATGCCGCCGGTACCCAGCATCACGCACGGGCCGAACTGCTCGTCGCGTATAAGCCCGCAGATAAATTCTCTGTGCCCTCGCGCCATTTCCTGAACGAGAACCCCGTCGATCTCTTTGGGAGCACGTTCAACGATGCGTGCGTACGCATCCTTGACGGCAGTATCATCGCGCAGGTTGAGCTCCACCACGCCGAGGTCCGTTTTGTGAGCCAAACCCGAACCACAAGCCTTGAGCACGACAGGCAAACCTATCCGGTGCGCGGCTTCCAACGCGGCGTCTGCACTCGTAACAAGCTCTTCATTCACAACAGGTATGTCGTATTGCGCCAACCGCCTCTTCGACTCATATTCCGAAAGTGCTCGGCCCACTTCGCTTCTGCTATCCTTCTCTTTCATAGTGATTAACCGGTTATATCCACACAAAACGACAGGATAAACAAGACTCTCTCCCGCCAAACCCAACAGAATATCGCGTGGATTCTAACAGATTTCCCCCAATTCATCAAGCGAAGGACTGACGAAGGCTTCCGACGTTAACGCCAACAGCATGCTACGCCGGGTCTTTGAAACATAGCGTGAGCGGGCATCCGAGTAGCGCGAAAACTCTATCCGTGCTGGTGCCGGGATGCATCACGTCTCGACCCGTTCGATGAACGAGTCGTCGCGAGTATCTATCCTGACGGTATCTCCGATCTGTAGGAACTGCGGCACGCGCACGACGATCCCTGTCTCTAGCGTAGCGGTCTTTGGCGATGCTGTGGCCGTCGCCCCTTTCAGCGGCGGCTCGGTCTCCTCGATCTTCAGCACCACGAAAAGAGGTACTTCCACACCGACCGGCGTCTTCTCATGATACTGCACTTTGACACGTTCGTTCGGAGTGAGATACTTTATCGCGTCGCCCAGCAATTCCTTATCGAGAGGGAGCTGTTCGTAGGTTTCGACATCCATGAAAACGTACGTCGGACCGGTCTGATAGAGGAATTCCATCTCGCGGGTATCGAGTATCGCCAACTCGACGCGGTCGCTCGATCGGAACCGCCGTTCAATGCTCGTCCCGTCGGCCAAGCTCTTCAACTTCGCCGATATGAATCCTCGCCGCTGCTGTTTCACGACATGCTTGAGCGACGTGACATTATACAGTTTCCCGTCCACCACTATCGCGTTACCCACTTTCAGTTGTATCGCCGTTACCATGGTCCGCTTTCCCTGCTATTGTCGTTAGCTCCCCCCGCGCTAGTATCGCGCTTGCGACCACATACACTAGCACAACAGAGAGCGGCGAGTCAACGGCGAGCCGGTTGAAATGTTCGACAGCTCCGAACAGCATCATGCACATTTGACTTCCCACTTCTTGCTACGGTCAAGCATGTCCTCAAATATCGCTTTCGAAGCGCGGTAGACAAGGCACTGCCTGCCCGGCGTTTCAGCTACCCTGCCAGCAAGGTTTTTCCTGTAAATCCACGAGAAGATTGTCTTGCGCAAACAGCTGTCCGTGGTGTCATAATAGTAGAAGGTTCGTTGGAAAGGTGGATGCTCATGGCCCCCATTACAGACGGACGTCTGTTGCAGCGGTGGTTTGACAGGCGCGACGCTGAGGCGTTTAGAGAGATTGCCGCCCGTTACGCGGCCATGGTTTATGCCACATGCAAGCGCATTCTGGGTAATGCCACCGAAGCGGAAGACGTGACACAGGAGTGCTTCGAGATTCTAGCCCAAGGTGACAAGAGACCGAAGAAGCATGTGGGAGCGTGGCTCCACGCCGTCGCCACCAATCGTTCTTTAAACCGTGTAAGAGCTGAGAAGCGCCGGCGAGACCGAGAAACGCGCTTTGCGGCTGAACGGGGGTCCGTCTCAGAAATCCAGTGGGATGATATGTACGCCTACGTGGATGATGCAATCGAGCAACTGCCCGAAGAGTTCCGCATACCTGTTGTCGGTCATTTCCTGGAGAACAAATCGCACGCTGCCATTGCGCAGGCAATTGGAGTGTCACCGCGCACAGTTGGTTATCGAATTGCAAAGGGTGTCGAGCTTATGCGCAAGAGCCTGAATAAGCGCGGGGTGCGGGTTACGACCTCGGCTCTTGCAGCCATGATGGGTGCAAAGCTGGCTGAAGCGGCACCCATCAGCGCTACTCTGACAGCAGCACTGGGGAAACTTGCGATCGCCGCCAGTATGCCAGTGGGTACCACCGGCATAGTCTCCGGCGCTGCTGGTGCGGCATCGGAGCTGGCCGTCTACGGAGGGATCCTGCTCATGACAAAGAAAGCGTTGATTGTCGTTGGCGTGCTAGTAGCCCTGCTGGGGGGAACATATCTGTTGGTGGCTCCGAATAGAGGCACTGTCTCAGAGAGAGAAACGGTGAGTACTTTGCCCCCTGGCGAGACCGAAGAAAAGCAACACGAAACACCCAGAAGAGAGGCGCGACGTGCGGAAGCTGAGAGGGCCAAGGCCGGGTCAGCGAGCTCCGTCCTGTCGCTGGAAAACTTGATGGACAATCTGACGCAGACCCGAGAGCATAAGGGGGATGAGCTCGAACCGGTTCGTTCCTCCGATGTTTCCCCGGACAACGGAGCCCACTATTTCCTCCTGGCGGCGGAACTGTTTCCCGGCGTGGATCGAGATTGGCTGACGAAGAAACTGGAGGAGTTGCGCTCAACCGGGGTGATGGAGGATCCGGATCTTCTGGCGTTTCTGGCGGCATGTCAGGATTCGTTCGACGCGGTCCGCCAGGGATTGGCTGTGGGCAACGCCGAGCTGCCGCCGCTCCGCGGGCCCGCGGAGCCAATGCCACATGTTTCGGTTTATCGCGACCTGGCCTATGCAATGCGCGTCGAGGCGGAGTTGTTGGTGGCCCGAGGGGAGTACGGGGCCGCCTTAGCCATGTACGACACGCTGATCGATTTTGGGACCGAATCGGCGCGGGGCGGCTGGATCCTTAATGGACTCGTGAGCAACAACATCGAAGCAACTGCAATCGAATCGCTGAGCTATGCGATAGAGTCGGGATGGGCCACGCCGGATGAATACCGGTTTCTCATTGAGCAGCTTTACGCGGCGGACGCGCGGCAGTATCGCCTGTGGGAGATGGCCGACTCGGAAGTGCATGATCTGGCACTCTGGTTTGATCGGTTGACACAGGAGGGTGACACGGTTTTTGCCGAAGTGTTTCAGGAAGTGTATGGCGATGCCGAGGGACTTCAGAATGCATTGTCCGGGATGACCCCTGCAGAAATGGAATCTCTGTACAGGGAGATGTTGGCCGACTATGAGAGGGTAGCAACGTACCTTGAACTGCCGTATTACGAGGCCCAACTTATCGAGGTGGACTCCCTTCTCGGCGACAATCCGATAAGCCAAGGCGTGATTGAGCGCGCACCGAGGTTAAACGTTGCCGAAGCGCAGATCGCCGCGTTGGTCCGCGGCACTCTGGTAATGGCCGCGGTCGAGCTGTACCGGGTTGAGCAAGGTACCTATCCCGCAACATTGACCCAACTTGTGCCCAACTACCTCCAGGTCCTCCCCCAAGACCCTTTCACCGGCGGCAACTTCGGGTATGCCGTCGGGGAGAACGACTACCTACTTTACAGCTTCGCGCAGGACATGGAGGATGACGGTGGGAGCGCACTTGACCGGACCGGGCCATTCTGGACGTGGCAAGGGGATCAGGTGATTCACGGCGAGAACGTATCCACTAGATAAACCTTGTAGCTGCTGTCACCTCCGACGTCAACCAAGAACCCCCATCGTCGCTGAGACGAGCGTTTGGGAGGTCGGAATGGGAGAAACGCGTCGTATTCGACATGGTGGGAGTTATTCTCGTGGTTGGGCACGATACGAACGATCTCTTAATTCCTTTTGTCCAGTCGCGGGACAGCCACTCGAGAAGGCTCGGCGCATCCTCACCGTTGGTGCATGCCGTAACCTTATTGGGGTAGCCAAGCACGTACTCAAACATCGCCTTTGACGCGTCTTATACAAGGAACCTCTTGCCCAACGCGTGAGCTAGCCTGTCGGCAAGGTGCGTCTTAGCACAGCCATGGTTGCCGATGAGCAGCAGTGGGTCGCCTGTCAGCAATGACGCCATCGCGAGGTTCTCGTCCTGTTCCTTCCAACCGTGAATGCGGAGTTGTTCGGTGATCATCGTTGTATCCTCCTTTTTCGCTTACATCCAGCCAAAAACCGAAAAGCGAAATATCCCAGCACTTGGACATCTGCACATTCGTTTCGTTGCATCACTTTTCTCAAGTCTCTGGCTCACATGTCAGGGTCGCCTCTCCAGAAAAAATGCTTGTGACTCTCGGATCTTCTGTCGAACGACCGGGCGTTTCTCGAGTGTTGCGAAAGAGGCGGTCTTCAACTTCTGGGAAGAAAAGCTGGCATTATCCCGTCTGTATGAGTAGAAGGGGTTTGAGGGTGAAACTCGTCCCTGACCACCTGATAAAGAGGGCCTAAAAAGGTCAGCGTACGTGCCGTTTTAGGCGAAGCACGAATCGGTGGAGTGCACATTAGTGACGAAAGCCAGTCCCGCCTCTGCCGCAAAGCTACATTAACGCGGCTGCAGTTCAGGAAGACCCCCCATCAAGGCGAGGTGCTTTCCCGCTGTGCAGGTGGCGATACGCTGGGCGAAATCGATTATTTTCAACTTGAGAAGGTTGTCGCCATTAGGAAGCAACGGATGGAGTATTATTACTACTACCCAGTTGCCGCCGCGTAATCTCACGTCAAAAACCTAATAACGAACTCATTGGGAGGTCGAAAATGAAAGTTTCAATGACATTGGGCTTTGGACTCTTGGTGTCACTATCTCTGGCTGCGTGTAACGGACACAGAAGGTCAGCATATATAACACAGCAAGTGCCTTACGATGGAGTGATAGAGCACAGATTCATCTGTAATGAGCACCATTTCATGACATTAGTCGACGACGGCGGCACATTAAACTTAAGGCCGCATCCTGGTGTTGATGTAAATGGTTGGGGTTCTTCATGGTACGCGCAGCCTTTTCTTCCAGGAGCCGTACTTGGACATACGAACATAGATTTGATCGATCCAGGTGATGAGGGGATTAGCGTTAACGCTTCAGGAGAAGTATCCTATGGAGCGGCATCCACTTATGGGACCTGGAGTATCACGCTGTTCTTTGACTATACACCGGCACAAAGGAAAATCACAGGAACAGGAGAGTATTCAATCATATTGGATGGAGCACTCAGTAATACTACTGGCGATCTAAACCTATACAAAATAGCAAGCAATTATCTTTACGATGTTCCGTTATTATCAGGGGGAACAGGAGATACAGGGGATATGGCGCAGGCAGACGTTGTGGAAGATAGTTTTAGTTTCACGTGGTTTCCGCCTGACGAAACCTCATGTTTCCGCGATACAACTACCGACTATCTATCAATCGATGTTCTGGGACAATATAACAACGTTGATACAGCGGCACAAGGCTATGCGCCAATAGAAGCAGCGTACAAGCCGAGCCTTAAAGTCA
>Ga0180437_10001331_pt1 | contig 42595 bp, 37 predicted proteins | sample SS_ome_4_FD_132410 | JGI IMG/M metagenome (GOLD analysis project Ga0180437, IMG submission 132410) | Hypersaline lake sediment archaeal communities from the Salton Sea, California, USA - SS_3_D_1 metaG | ecosystem: Environmental > Aquatic > Non-marine Saline and Alkaline > Hypersaline >...
CATAGATATAACCGCTGAACCTAATGCTATTCTGGCTCAAGAACCGGCAGGAGGAAAAAATACTACTACTTTGACCGCTGTTGTTAGAGATAATTTTGGAGTAGGTATACCATCTAAAGACGTAGAATTTTTTAAAAGTGGAGAAACTGGGGATTCATTTACTCCTATCGATGGTAAAGCAACCACTAATTCATCGGGTGTTGCTCAAATTACTTATACGGCCAGAGACTACCCTGTGCCTGGTGCACCTGTTAGTAAAGTTATATCTATTACAGCTAGAACTGATGGTGCTTCCAATAGTTTAGGTGCTCCAGGATCTTATAATGGGTGGATTTGGGATGGTATAGAGCTTCTGGTAAAACACCAGTTTAATTCATATCTAGGTGCTGGTACACCTACAGAAGCAGGCGGTATAATACAAAAGCCTACACTTAGTGGTGCCGGAGTAGATCCATTTGATCCATCTACGGTAGATGCAGAATTAAAGAGCTCAGTAGCTTTGAATCAGTTGTTGAGAGTTAGTGATAGTGTTCATTTAAAAGGGCTTAGCAAATTTCAATTTCCAGGTGGGCACTGGGGTCCCACTGGAGCACCAACAGCTGATGTTGCCATATTGGAGCAGCTAGAAGATTTTGAATCCGATCTTTGGGTGAATCAAATAGACAATGAGTTTGATAATTCAACGCATGCCAGACAAATAGCATCAAAGTCAAATGATTTACAAATTAGTAATACTTATATTAGTAGGCATTTACTATCTGGACATAAAGATGATGTGGATATAGATCAATTTAATTTTATATCAAATTTTATACCACCGCAGTTTTCGGAGAAAAACCCAGTTAATACTAATATTAGTGGGAGATTGTTACCATTCGGATTTACTTTGAATCAGAGTACTTTTGTTATGCGGGTTAGAGAAATTTCGTATGCTGGAGACACTGGTTTTATAGATGTTACTGATTTAGTTAGTGTTACTCCAACTGGTGACCCTGGAGATCCGCCCCCATTAGGAATAGATTTTATATATAATCCAGTGAACAATTTTCATCACAATGGTATAGTATATGTGGAGATAGAGGTTTATGATCAAGCCCCAACGCCGAACATTATAATAACAGAGTATTGGTTTAAAATAATTCCTGACTTTAAGGCACCATACATAGATAACGAAGATCCTGCCAGGGAAGAGGAAGACGTTGCTCTGGACACTAATATTTCGTTCGATATATTTGATGCTGGAGTCGGGGTAAATATAGATACATTAGAATTTTATGTAAACAATAGGTTAAAGACACCTATAACGTCAACTATTTCTGGTGGATATCATGTTAGTTATAGTCCGGCGGATGATTTTTTTTACGGTGAAACAGTTGAGATTACGGTAAAGGTAGATGATGCGTCAGATAATCAAAACACTCTATATGATACATGGAGATTTTATTGTGTTGGTAGCACTGGCCCTTGGATTGATAGGGATAGTTTTGTACCTCAAAATTGTGCTGAGGGAGTGGATAGGCATCAATCAAATATTTCAGTAAATGTTCTAGCTATTGAAGACACGGGCGTGGATAGGGAAAGTATTATGGTTCATATAGGCGGTAAGGAACGAGATGTAAAAATCAGACCCATAATTTATCGTGTAAGTTAATAATCTAACTCATATATTATAGAGGACTATACAAGTAAAATGCCTATTTTAATTGACAATTTTTCGATAGATGAGAATGAATGGGTTTTGGTTTCTGAACTAGGGTCATTTAGAGTTGATGCGACTGAAACGGCGTCTGGAGTACAGATAAGTACGTCTGGGACTTACTTTTTACACGATGGTCAGCAGGTACCTACTACTTTTTCTGGAATTACTAACGGGTACAGAATGTTTTATACCCCCGTTAGTGTGGTTTCTAGTGGAACCATAGTTATTACTGCTCACGTTCTTAATACTATTGCGCAGGTAGAAGAGCAGGATTTTTATTTGTTATACGGATATAACCTTTTGTTTGATGAAATGGTTGATTGGGGACCTAATAGACAGGTAGACATTTTGGTTCAGGCTACAAACGAGGTTACATGTCCTAATACTAACGGTGAGGGATTTTATTTTACTACAGCGGATTTACCCTCGGTAAATTTAGGAGCCAGTATTCGAGCTGTGGAGCCTGTGGATTTAGGGGCCACAATTTATCCACAATCTACGTTCTTTTTCTATGGAAGGACTTATACTGTTACCGTTAGTGGTGTGAGAGATTTTAGCGGTAATAAAATGGATCCGTATATGCTTGTTTTCACAATAGAAGATCCGACTACTTAGGAGAATTTATGAGACGACTTACGTATGAATTTGTAAAGGAACAATTTGAAAATGAAGGATATATGTTATTGGATAATTTATATAAAGAGGCGCACCATAAATTAAAATATAAATGTTCAAATGGACATGTTCATGAGGTTAGTTGGGCCAAATGGAAAGTAGGTAGAAGATGTCCTTATTGTTCTGGTAAGGCTAAACCTTCTATAGATTTAATACGACAAGAATTCGAAAAGGAAGGTTATTTGTTGTTATCCACAGAATATGTTAATATACGTACTAGACTAAAATATAAATGTCCTAAAGGACATATACACTATGTAAGATGGAGCGACTGGAGACATAAAGGTACTAGATGTTTTTATTGTTCTGGTAACGAAAGTCCCACTATAGGTTTTATTAGAAGATCGTTTGCTAAAGAAAATTATATAATGTTAACTAATGAATATGTTAATAATAAAAAGAAATTATCCTATATATGCCCAGAGGGACATGTCGGTAAGATTAGTTGGAATGATTGGAGTTATAGGGGTGGAAGATGCCCAGCTTGTTTTTTCATAAACAACTCTGGTGATAAGCACTACAATTGGAAAGGCGGTATTTCATGTGAGCCTTATTGTGATATGTGGGCAGATAAAGAGTTTAAGGAAGATATAAAGTCACGTGATAATTATGAATGCCAAAACCCAGATTGCTGGGGAACTAATAAACAATTATGCCTTCATCATATAAATTATAATAAAAAAGAATGTGGCCCTACTAATCTTATAACTCTTTGCAAATCTTGTAACAGTAGAGCTAATTATAATAGAAAATGGCATAAAAAGTTTTATAGTAATATAATTAAAAAGAAATATAATTACAGGGAGGTTTAATTATGTGCGCAGCGACAACAAGGTGGGTAAAATATGATCTGAATGCTGTTGGCTCAGCTGGAGACGGTAACGGATCTAAAGGACTTGGTACTAGAGGGTTTTCTTTAGGTCGAGGTACAGTAGATGCCGACGGGATTGATATAGGACCCACAACTAATAGATTGTATATAGCGATAGACGGTGTAGCAGTTAATGATGGTGGCAATAATTATATTACTCTATACTCTGGTACTGGACTAGATCCAAGATTTGTAGCTAGGGATATTACAGAGAAGTTGCTTGCTACTGCGCCAACTGACGAAAAATTTGCTAATGCGGTATGCCTTTGGGAAGACCAATATTGGGGAACTGATCCTAATATAAACGGCAGCAACAAATTAAAGATTTATTCTGGTACATTAGGTGCCGCATCTAGTGTGACTGTAGCCACTAGTGGTACTAATAGTGCACATGCTGTACTAGGTTTTGATACCAAAACGGAGACTGGTGGATCAGCGAGTAATAATAATGATTCAGCAGATCCTTATATAGTTATATCGGGAACCTATCATGGATTTCTACATGAGACTTATCACATTGTTATAAGTAATGATTATAATGAAACTAGAGGTATAGGCACTCCCGTGAAAAGCATTAGTTATGACGGCACGGCCACTTTTGACGGACTGTTTAATGGTCCTTCAGATACCACTTATACCATAACTATAAATGTTGATAATGGAACGACAATGGGTGGAGGCACCGGTAATGTACCAAGAATGAGATGGACATCGGCTAATGATAGTATGGCGGCTGGACAATATGTAGAATTACTATATCCTAACCATTGGTATCATATCGGTTCTTATGGAGTTATGGTAAAATTTACGGACGCTGTTTTCGGTGCTGGGACATGGACTTTACCAGTATATAAACCCGATTATGCAGAAGGTAGTAATGTTAGTGCAGCTATAGGATCTGCTGAATATATTTATGCGTCTACGAGAGGTGATAGCAGTGCTTCTCCAGTTACCACTGTTAACGGTGGATATACTGCACTTGGAACTAAAGGTTTGTATATTACATTTAGTGGGTCCAATGAACTATACGCTGGTGATGAATTTTATGTAATTTGTGCCGGGCCATATCCAGGAGCGGCGGCTAATTATAATATTTCTAGTTTGAATTACGGAAATGTGACTGTATCTACTGATTCTGATGTTAAAGCCATTATGTTTGAAATAGAATCGGGCGCTGTGGAGATGACCACTGTTAAATTTGGTGTACAGAGTCATGGAACCTTTAATCACCATGATGCAAACAATGATGATACTAGGTTTAAGTTCGGTACGGTTGGGCCATCTAATATTAAAAATGGATATGAGTGGGTGCAGAATGTAACTGCTACAGATATAAATACTGATGTACCTCCAGCTTATTTATATGCTACGAAGGGCGATTTGGCAGTTGTTTCTACTGCTGATGCTTCTGAGTCCGTGGGTAATACTGGACTTACATCAGATCCTATATGGTTGAATATATTTCTTGGAGCAAGTGAGGTAGGCGCTAACGCGTCCATCAACTACAGATTATATTTCGACTATAATTAATAAATAATTTCAATAACTTACATATTTTTATTATTATAATTTATTATGTAGTTTATACCACATTTTAGCTAGCAAATAAGTAAAAATATTCTATAATATATATAGAAGATATTTACTAGGAGTTATAATATGAAATTATGTAAATGTGGTTGTGGGAAAGAAACTAATAGTATAACGGGTTTTGTCCGTGGGCACAAATCCAAAGATTGGACTGGTTGGGCTAAAAAGTATAATAAGTGTACTAAATGTAAAACAACCAATTATCCCCATCAAGGTAGGGGATTATGCACCTCTTGTTATAGTAAATCTCTTTACTATAATAGGAAGAAAAAGAAATTTAAAAAATGGGCTAGGAATTATGATAGATGTGTAGATTGTGGTCGTATAGATAGACCCCACGCTTCTAAAGGTTTATGCGTCACTTGTCATGTTAATAATTTAAATAGGAAAAAAGGCAAACCAAAAAGAAATTTTGGTGGATGGTCGTGGTACTATAATAAATGTCAAAACTGCGGGACAAATAAACGACCCCACGCCGCAAAAGGATTATGTGTAGATTGTTATAGAATATCAGATATATCTAAAATATCTAAATGCCCAGTGTGTAATGCTAAAGTTGTGAATCTAAATCAGCATGTATCTATGAGATCAAAAAAATGTGAAAAGCATAGAAAATATCAACACAAACGATTCAAAATGTATTTTGATAGCGATTTAAATTTGACGGATATAGGTAAAGAATTAAATATGGATAGACATTCTATAACTAGGCAGTTTGTAAAATTTTTTGGGACTGAGAAAACTAAAAAGCGTAATGAGTTAATTAGAAGATGTAACATATCCGAAAAAGCTGTAATAAATCATAATTACAAAAATATGTATGGTACAATTGTTGAATATGATTCACCCAATCAAGGTGTGGTAAAATTTAGATCTAAATTGGAATTAAAATATGCTAAAAAATTAGATAAGCTAAAATTGGATTGGTATTATGAACGTGATTCGTTTCAATATATAGATAAGAATGGTAAAATGAGAACTTACACTCCAGATTTTTATATTACAGAGTATGACAAGTATATTGAAGTAAAAGGAAAAAATTTGTTAGACGATGATGACCTATATAAGATTAACTGGGTCAGAGAAAATGCGAATGTAAGTGTAGAAATAGTAGAATTATAATAGGCCAAGGAGAAGCATTATGAATAAGGAATTTGTAGGATGGGAAGTACAACTTATGAATGGAGATATTATAAGGGAGGGACAGCTAGACTGGCTTAAAGTGCCGAAAAGAACTATAGTCAGGCTGTCCCTTTATCATTATGGTGGAAAACGTTGGGATCTAACAGGTAAAGAAGCGTATGGAGTAAAAACTAGATGCTCTATGATACCAGGTATACAGCAAAGTTTTAGAATAGAACGTAGAACCATATTTTATTACGAAGGCGCTAAAAAGATATGCTATCATGTAGAAGAAGCTACGGGTAAGTTTAGTATGGAGGTAATAGACAATAGTGGTAGATGAAGTTACTCCTAATGTGTGTCAACATTGGAGTGTAGACAGTAATGGAAATCCAATAGAACCCGGTAAGTGTCCTCACTGGGATGCGGATAATATTATCTGCACTTATGAGGGATCTAGGTCGTCTGACGGTAATACTTATTTAAAAGCTGATTTTTATCCATTCTGTAATATGTTAGGTACACAGCTTAAATGCAATCAATACGAAGGTGATGCTAGTGCTACTAGAGCTATATGTAGAGCTCCTGATCCCGATAGAAGTAAAGTAAATAGAATAGATGCAGACAGTGAAGGTAGGTGGGTAGTAGCTCCAACATTAGACGAGAGTGGTAAAATAATTTCGCCGGGTAATTATGATTACATAACCGAATATAATGGGGGCTTATGTGATGGTGCTGGTACAGCAGGTACTTGCCATGCATACTCTCCGTATCATATGGGTTTTTCAACTGTTCAACCAGATGACGCGGACGGATCTCTGGGTTATGACGACGAAGGTGAAGTTACTTCAGCCAGCGGTCTTTCATTTAGATTACCACTTCACTATGAAATATTTAATCGTAGAGCACTTCTGAGTAAATGCGCACATTGGGATGGACAATTAGAAACTTTTACTGTAAATTCAGGTACTGGTAGAGTAGAAGAAATACAGTTCAAGTGCCAACATTCTGACACGGGATATGTGGCTAAATTTGATGGTCATAGATACGATAGTGAGTCTAAATCTTATATAGCGCCTTGTAATGGGTGTAAGCCTGAATGCCAATATTATACTGGGGTTTGTTGGCGATATAACATAGACGAGAAAATAAAGCAGGGGGACAAAGTTCTAGCCGAGCAGATATTGGAATTAAGATGGCACCTAAGACGTAACAGGTGGACCGCCGAAAAATTTACAGCAGCTTTTATAGAACCTATAATATATGCTTGGGATGGTACGTATGAGTTCCAGTACGATGAGAATTTTAATTATCAATCAAATTGGAGTATAGGATCTTATAAAGCTGAAATTACTGATTTTGATGCGTTTGAAGTTTCTATAAGTCAGCTAAGATTGACAGCGGGCAATCCCGATCAAAATGGTTTACCAGACTACCCCCATTTGGTTAGAGAACTTAAAGATTTACCACTAAAACCTATAATAAGGAATAAGTTCGATGAAGATAGCGAAGGTAATTTAGTGTTCGAATCCTCGTCTTTTGATTTTGATTCTATATTGATTTTCGGTGATAGTTTTTATACCTCACCTACGTATGCTATAAATCTCAGTGATCCAAGTTTGAGTTATTTTGCTAATAGATTTAGGACTTTATTAGTAAAAACTACTGGTACACCTGGAGCCGAAGATTTTGATACTACCTTGAATGAGAGATATTACGACAGCATGGCAGAGATAGAATCTGCTTACGAGATACAAGAGGAGTTTAATGTTTTTTATAATAAGTTTGATACTGCTGTCCAACAGCTGTTGAAGTACGCCCCTGAAAAAATCGCTGAAAGCGAACTCAGTGCAAATAATTATATGTTTTATACTGATGTGCCAGTTTTCTGGGGCGAAAATATTATAATGGTAATAAATGAGGGGAGTGGTCAGTGGGAGTTTGATTTATTAAAATTAAATGTGAATTTTTGTGGTGGAGTAATAGCTCAGACAAGTTTTTCTATTGAAGGGCAAGCTGGCAAGACCATAGATTATCTACCAGCTTATGAACAAGACTTTTTTTCTTATTTAAATAATAATGGGACCATCACATTTGATTTTGCACCATTTGGTAATGCATATGGTAAATCAGCAGAAGCCGCTTATATATATAATGATGCTGTAATTACTTTACTACCAGCTAATCCATTTTTTCCTAGTAGCGATAACACTTATAATATGGGATATCAATTATATAAAGTTAAACTTGATGGTTTAGATGATGGTATATCATCTGATTATATAAGGTTTTTTGGTAATTCTGGATACGCAATGGTTGAGATACCTGACCCAGATAAAAAATTAAGTACAGCTTTTCGTGATTGGGAAATTAGTGGTAATATTAGGTTGGAAATAACTGGTGTAGATGGAACTACTAAAACCATAAGAATGGCGGTGCATGAGAAATGCACCGATAGATTGGAAGTAAACCAGATGATCATTAAACCAGTTGATATAGAAGATTTTAGACAGCCTTGTGATCCAGTTATAAAATTTACTGCATTATATTATTATGAAAAAAGAAGTTTTAATGAAACTCCAGACGGAGAGTATGAAGTTGTACAAGAGGATTTTATATCAGATGATGACACTGTAAATTATATAAGAAATATAGTATTGGAAGATGGCGGTGATGATAGCTATCAATTGACCAAATTTGGTAGAGATACTATGTTTATCTCGGCTGTTTTTAGAGGTCGTATAAGTGGTAGAATTAAAGGAATTACTAGGACTAAAATGTTGACGTGGGTTAGACAACCCTTTTGTAGAGATGTGGAGATAAGATATAGCTGGCAGGCAGCTTATAATCAAGCCACTCTACTACCAGAAAGAGTATGCTATGGGAGGACGAGTTATAGGTACGAGCCTGAACTAGTTACTAGAAATTATACTCCTATATGTGGAGATCATGATTTAGGATTTTTTAGTGGTGTTGGTCCTATGTGGTATCCATATGAGGCATGCGATGATTATGCATTATACCCCACCGATCCTTTGACTAAACGTGTAACATTATTGACTAATAGGATAATGGAAGTTTTTACGGATGAGAATGAAGATCATGGATCATTCGATTTAAGAATGTTAGGGCCCCAAGATAGGGTAGGATTCGTGTGTGATAATCACGCTTCTATATGGAATTGTACTTGTGATTGGTCCTATTGTAACTTGACTAAGGTTAGCGAGAATATTTTTACCGGATCTGGTAGGTATAGGGGTAATATGGATGCGATAGCTAAGTATAGGGCTACTTTATTTGGTGGGTCACTACCTAAGTTTGGTAATCCAGTAAGAGATTTTATAAGGAGTTATAGATCAATAGATAATGTGGATTATTATGTGCCTATAGGACTTAGTTTTGTTCGTCGACAAAAATGGATGCCGTTATATTATTTTTACACCAGTGCTGATGTGACTAGGGGATCTTCTTTATATCCATATAAATTATATACAGAGGATTTAGAGTCCCCGTTTGTACATCCACTCGGTTTGTTTCTAGCTAGGGGTAGTATTGAGGGTGTAAGAATAGATGAACAAATAGATGTAGATGACGAGGGGAATCCAAAAAGGTACCATTTTGAAGAGGTCTTTAAAACTCATAGTAGTACACAAAGTTTGACATACCCATTTCCTACACAGGTTTATTATCAGGGATTAGCTAATCAACTAATGAGTTGGTACACTTATAAAGATTACCCGGCCGGGGGGAAATCTATACAATGGGCATGGCAAGAAATATGGGAGCCTATAATAAGATCAGAGGTGGATACTGACATATTGTTGGGAAACGACAGCGGTTATGATATAGAAAATGTCGGATCTGCATCATCTGATCCGTCAATAAGTGATCCTGACGATGAGATAGAAGAACTAGTATTTTCTAGACCATTTACTTTTTCTGAAAACGGAGTTGATCTAGAGGGAATATTTTTATTTACCAATATAGAGTACCCAGATTATCAATATGATGCGCAAATAGCAGAGCACAGGTTAACTGTAGAAGAGGGTGAATATGTACTATCTCTTAGAGCTCCAGAAAGAAATGATGACGGAGAATATGATGATCCTTATTTCACTTTACAACTTGGAACAGGCCCAGCCAGAACTTTTGACGTAGATGGTAATTGGGATGTCGATAGTGGTCATGAACATTATGATTTGTATAATACTTGCACTAACGATCCATGGACAGACAAAGTAACTTTGTTTGGTCCAGGATATACAAACAAGACTACAAGTCAAGCTGAAACTGATGGTAGAGTAATAGTAACTTATGATATAGTCGGTGACCAGGAGAAAGAGTACTATCAGAGAGGACTAAATGTATCTCTAGATACTAGTAAGTTTCAGTATTTACCTCGACAAAAAACAATAGTGGATTCCGAACAGTATGAGATGGAATTTAGCGAAGCACCCAGTTTTGTACCAGATGCAAATAATCCTGCTGGAGCTATAGAAGCCGGTGAGCCGTATCCTATGTCACATTGTATAGAGATAGGATATAATAGTGCTGATGAAGAAGTGGATTTTACAATAGAATTCAGTTCTAGAGCTGCTGTGGATAGAATAATGTTCATATTCAAATTCGGGCCAGAGGGCATAGAATTTGATGATGCTGATCCTGAACAAGTAACTAAATGGCGCCTGTATCATATTCCCACAGTTGAAGTTGCGGAATTACGATTATTAGAATTGGTGCCTTTTACTGTATTTTCTAGTGGTGGCGGTATGAGACTAGCAACTAATACTGACAATTTAGAAGATAAAAAAGTAGTTTTTGATTGGAACATGTCCGCCGAAGATGTTTTAGACCCTCAAGATAATTTAAGATTTAGATTTAGATTAAAACCCACTACTAGCGAAATAAATACAAAGACAGGTCTTTCCGAATATTATGATGATAGTGAAAATGTGGTTTATTTTAAATGCATATACATATACGATACAGAATTTGTGGATGCTTCTGAAAATATAGAAGTATTCGAGCGTATGTATAATATATCTTACGGTAGCCACGGTGATATACCACCCCATGGTTTAGAATCCACGGGATCTTTACTATACCCTGCTGAGAATGAGGGGTCTACTGTATATCAGAAAGATACTCTGAATGGGATGGTAGGACTGATAGGGTCCGCTGGTGAGTTGAAAAGCATGAATAAAATACGTGGTAGAATAATGAAGGAGACCCACGACGATAAAGAAGAATTACCAGTAAATACTTTAGCGGGGATGGAGCGAGAGCAAAAAAGAATATATGATAAAATAGCTATAGAAGAAGGTAGTACCTCTTTTTCATTAGTTTCCGTAGCTCCCCCTGGATTAGAAGATAAATTATCTGAGGTAGGAGCTACTTTTCCTGGAAGATGGACTTGTAGTTTTAAAAACACAATAGTATTACCGCTAACTGATTTAAGTAGTTATGTGCCATATAGCCCTTGTGGTGAATTTTGGGATTGGGATTTTTCTGATTTTCACTGGGAGAGTAGATGCGCTGGTAGCACAACTGGAGTGTTTTCTGTTGGATCAAGGGAGGTATTCGAATACAGGTTGTTCTCTGCGTGTGATCAGTCAGCTTTGGCTGAAGCTCAGGAAGCTACTACTGTGTATTATCGTGGTATAGGTAATATATTGGTACATGCTATGAATTTTTTGTCGGGGGGAGAACCATCGGAAATAGCTTCTATTAAAAGAGATTCAAATGAAACTACTTATTCTAATCCAAATCCAGTAGATACATATTAATGGAGTAATTATGTTACCGATCGTTTGTGATAAATGTAATGGAGAATTAATACTTGACGAAGCTCTAACAATAGAAGAGTATATGAAAGACATGGATTATCTTGTGGATGAAACAGGAAAAATTCAAGATTCTTGTGTACAGCAATATATGTTTTATACTTGTTCATTCTGTAAAGAATCTTATAAATTTACGTATAAAGACTGGGAAAAGAGAATGAGATATAGAATTGCTGAAGAAGCCATGAGTATAAAGAAGCAAAAAATGTTTGCTAACGATATAAATCCGTATACCATAAATCCCGATAATGGTATTGAGTATTGCGGTCAATGTGATGGGTATGATGGTGAAGGTAATTGTTTGGTGGATATAATTAGACAGTGTACTATAAGGAAAAAATAAATGTCATATAATTTCCTAAGAAGAGCTAGATCTATAAAGAACTCAATGTTGTGTAAACACGACACGTTGAATGCATACCAGACTAATCTTGATACTAATGGAGATTTTGATGGGTGGGATGTGTATAACAACATTTATCTCTATGGTTCGTGGAATGGTACACTATTTGGTACTTCTTATGGAAGAGAATGTTATATAGGTAGAAGCGTTGGTATAATACCAGTGGCAGCCGAGACTTACTATATTGTCAAAGTTATGATGAAGATTACTGACAATAATAATAAAGCGGTGGGCGGATTAACTACTGGTAAGATAAGATGGGTAACTTTGAATGATGGTTCGTGGAATTCCGATAAAGAAGAAGAATTCGATTTAATAAATGATGACGAATGGCATTTATATCAAATAAATATGGGCCCCGTTAAGGATTGGCAAGGTGATATTAGCAATTTGAGAGTATATCCCTTTACTGATGGATGGGAAAAAGATCAGTTTGCTATTAAATTTATTCGTATTAGTTCTATAGATACTTTTATATGTGATAATACTCAGTGTTCATATTATACTAGATTTGAACATAATTGTCCCGGAGCTGGAGTGAGAGGAAGTATAGAAGCTGGTGTATCAAAGCAACTATACAGTACTATATCTGGAGTAAGTGATAAGTTAATTGTAAACATAAATGGTTATGGAGACGAGGAATTTGAACTTGGCACTAATACAAATCTAAACGGCATAGAAATGGCTAGGGTCATAGGTAATGCTTTAGGCATGCTAAATGTAGGCGGGTATGTTTTTTCCGAGGTTGAATATTCTGAATTAGATAAAATAAAAATAACATCGGGAAGTCCTGGTACTCATACATCAGTGTCTATACCGTATTCGTTAGCTGCTGAGGAACTAGGTTTTTATAATAGTGGTCAAGTGGATATATCTGCATATGAATCTGGGGTAAATCCTGCTACTGGATTTGATTTTGCCGCATCAAGAAGATTTAAGGCTTTTGAAATAAACAAAATGATAGATGGTAATCAAGATCAATTTGCTTATGAACATAACCCTGATCAGTTTAGTGTGGAAGGTGGTCGTAGCGATTTTTCAGAAATAGGAAATTCCAGGTTGATATCTGATTTAAATAGTAATGAATATTTTGAGTCTCTTAATAATACCAATCGAACCATAATAGATGCTTCACATCCTATAAATAATAATGGTCGTATAAAAGCAATATATATTTTTGGTAAAATACGTGATGATACTCAAGGTAAAATAAAAATATGCCGTCCCAAAAAAGATGGTACTATGGAGGTTATCCATTCTTTTACATTTGATAGCAAAATAAATAATGTTTTATATACTAAACGACCATTAACTTCAAAAATAGATGTGGACGTGCTAGTAGAAAAAGGGGATTTAATAGGAGTTTATAATGCTAATTTATATGTAGGAGTATCTATAACAGGTCTGCCAGATGCAAGTTTTTATCAATATAGTGGAGAGGTTTCTGGTACATTTGATCCTGGTAGATTATATTCATTCGGTGTAGCTGGATTAGCCGTTTATGCTAGAGGAGAGCGCAAGCAGAACAACGTTATATTAGATATAGATATGGGAGACCGAGTAAATATAGAACAAGTAGATATATATGGTCTGGAAGAATCGGAATACTTTGAATTTAATTTAGCGTCTTGTCTCGATGTAACATGGGATGTGAATTTATATGGAGAGAGTCATTTCCACTCTGGTTATAATATGTGGACTGGCCAACCTTTCTACGATGTGCACACTAATCTTTATTATGGGAAAGAAACATTAGAAGATATGGTTACTACTCCTGATGGCGGGCAGTGTGGTGATAGTTGGGGGTATAATAATGGACTTGCAACATACGGTACACACACCTATTTTTATGTAAATGGAGACGCTGAATGGCTATACTCTGGAGATCCAAACGAAATAGCTGAATATCACTGGCCGTATGAGATTAGGGTAACCGGCGGATTTACTAAAGATCCAATATCGTTTACTATGTTATTTCCTAATGAGTCGGATGCTAATATACATAAAAGTATAATATATTTCAAAGAGGATGATAACTTTCGTAATCTGGAATTATCGTATTATTTAGGTAGTAAGAATGGCACCGGCAACGCTTATAGGGATAATTTTTTCAAACGCATTCCTTCATATACTTCTATAAAACTGGACGGAATGGTATATGATTCAACCAATAATGAATCTGTGGAGGAATATTTGTTTAATAACCCCATGAGTGATGAAGCCACTTATGCTGGAGGCGTTGTTTCTAATGCTAGCGCGGTTAAAGCAGCCCACAGAACTTATTGGAATATAATAGAGCATAATTTCAATGATATAGAGTGTAAGGGTTTTAGGATATATACCAACAAACATAACAGTACCAAAATAATGGAAATAGAATTGTATAGCAGGGTAAGGACTGATCCAGCTCTACTTGATAATATCACTATGTCCTTTTCTGACTATGGCGAGACTTGGATAGATGTTTCATTTGAAGAGCCTGAGGAGGGCCGTGTAAGCTCTTTTATTGGCGGATCTCCTAGGTATTTTAGGTTAGAATTTGAATCTACTAACAAATTTGATATTAATGAAATACATTTTTCTGTCGGCGACCAATTAAAATTGTCAGACTGCGAGGATGTAGTTTTGCTAGAAGAGTCAAAAATAGGTGCTGTTAATGAAGCTACGTCTGTAGATATTAAGAATATATATGACAGACCATTTGATTTGATAATTGATCTTCCGAAAGAAACCGATGAAAATAATGGGTTGATATTCTGGAGTAAAATGAATTCTGAAGACGATGTAGAAAATCCAGATATAGGTCCAGCATGCTTTTTACGCAAAGAAGATGATTATGATATTCTAAATGACAATAAACAATGCGCTATAAATGTTCCTGCTTATGGATTAAAAAATTTGGTGGAAGGTAAAACAGCTTATTATAGTCAAGATAGCATGGGTCATTGGCAGAGTTTTGGTACTTTATCCAGCGGTGTATCATTAGATTTTTGTACAAATAATTACAGGAAAACTGAATTTACATTTAATCCAGTAGCAGCGTCTCACTGGAAGATAGGATTTCCATCAATTGTTCCTGCTAGTCCTGCCGTGGATATAAAATATATAGATGCTTATTACAATGACACACTAGTACCTCTGGAAACCGTATATTTTACTAGTAGTAGAGGATCTAGTGCGCAAAGTGGTGGTATAGTATCCGATGGTGTGGATATGAGTCCAGCGCCTGAGATATCTGATTCTAATGATGCTTTTGGATTGAGATTTAGCAGCATTACAATTATAAACAAGATAAGGATTATACATGATAGTTCTTCATTTTTTGATACCGCTGACGTTTATATTAATTATGTAAATGATAATCACTATATGCTTTGGGATAATGAGAGCGGCACTTTAAACATGATACACGGTAACGACACTTATAATACCTATTTTGCTATAGATATGGGCAAAAGATATAAGTTGGATATAATACGAAATTATGGGAGTGCTACCAACAAATTATTATTGGGATCAAATGTAGATCATTCAAACACAGACGTATCTTCGCCAGATTCAGTTGTATGGGATAATAGTGATATTGATGATACGAGATGGGTTAGAGTAAACTTACTAACTGGTGATGGTACTACAAGGTGCTTAAGAAAATTGGGTATATATCCTGATATAAGCCAAAACGCTGCTCCTGGAGGAGGATATAATTGTGAGTGGCAATCTATGGGTAATATTTTATCGGATTATAATATATCGACAAATGTTGCATATGGAGCTACAGTAACTGGTACAAATAATTATTTTGCAAATTGGTATCCTACTAATGCGGTAGATGGAGTGCATGATGAATATTTCGAAGAACAATGCTGGGGATTTCAAAAAGAGGGCGGAGTTGATCCATATATAGAAATAGACTTTGGACAGGTTTATACAATAGAGAAAGTAGTTTTAGCCCATGGATACAATCCTGGTGACAGTACATATATGAACAATGATTATAACATTAGCGTATCCGATTCTGTAAGTGGGTCGTTTACACAAGTACTAAGCGTTACTGGTAATAGTAGTTTTTCCAGAACTCATTATTTTGATCCGGTAGAAGCTAGAAGACTTCGATTAACAATAACTGATTATGATTATGGGTCTTTGGTTGTGCAAGATCTAGACGGTGATTACAATGTTTTTAGGGGTAGTTTTTTAAGAGAGATAGAGGTATATACAGATCCAGAAATTAGGTATGTAAACAGTGAAGATTGGCCAGTCATGATACAGCATCTGAATGAACCGTTTTTAGTAACTAACCATGATATATCTAATATTGGTACTGCGCCTACTGGGACTGATTGGGATAATGATGAGCAGTTTTTTAGATACTCCGACGATTTATTTGATGATCCTCAGAAAGTGACTTTTTATACTGGTGGGCAATATGTGATTGTATATTATAAAAACGATACTTCTGGAGACGCAGCTGGTCAGCAAATATATTGGCAAGGTAATACAGAGTATATATTTGATCAGAATGTTTTTTTATCAGAAGGTACTTATAGAGTTAATTATGATGCTTATGATGCAGATACGGCTGATGAGATAAGCCTTAGATTTGAAGGCCCGCAAACGGTAGACGTTTTTGCTGTAAACACAGGTAGCAATTCATGGAAATCCCAAGACGAAATGGTACAAATACCAGAAGATGGGTTCTATGATATCAAAGGAGTACAGCATCTAGATTTTCAAGATATTTGGGGTGTAAGGAACCCTCTAGTGCGTATAGTGCAAGGTGAAACCACATGGGTTTCTATTACTCGTGACACAGCTACTAACTATTCTTACGATGACGATTCTGGTAAGTATGGCATAGACACTATAGATAAACTAAAGATATATGGCGACAGAAAATATAGACCTACAGAATATAGTTGGTGGTGGAGTTCACAGTTAAGTACTTTGTCTAACAATGCGATATATACTAAGGTGGGTAGTAGATCTTTACAGATAGATTATCCAGTTTCATCTGGTACTGATACCATATCATTCAGAGAGGGGGATGATTTTGGTCAGGATTCTTACTGGTCCCCTAAAGATGTTTTACGATTCTGGTGGAGAATAGACGACGTATCAAAGCTTGATACGACTATAGGCGATATAACGTTCGGGAGCATTAACAGAGGGAACCCATTTTATTATGTTTGGGATATAGAAAATATGAGCTTGTCTAATGGATGGAATTTAATGAAGCTTAAGTTCGATGAGTATGACCACATTTTTCCAGAGGTTGATGAGTATGCGATAAACCAATTTTTGGATGACGATCTCGATCTTAGAATTAATGGAAAAGATTTAAAGTCATTCAGACTTAGGTTCCGGGGTGTAGGTCAATCACTGACTATGCATATAGATGCTATTCATATAGAGAGAAATAAGTTTGAGGATGACGTTCAATTCGGTAAAGGATTATGTCTAGTAGGTAGGGAAATGTTGGAGATACCTGTGTCTGGACTTACTCTAGAAAAAGGTGCTATAGAATTTTGGCTAAAAACTTACTACGATTCTTATGGTCGGGATGCTTTTGGTAATATGGCGTCAAAAACTTTATTTACTTTAACTAATAACAACAATGATATAATATCCTTGGGGTTAAGAGCGGGGTCGTGGTTTGAGTCAACCAACGGCAATATAAGAAGTGATTTGAATAAGTTCGAAACGGAATTTGCTAATCTTATAGAAGAAAATTTTGTCGAGCTGGGCGGAATAGTACATTTGGCTTTGGCTTGGAGCAACGACAGCGAATACTTTGATAATGACGATTCCATAAGACTGTATTTAAACGGAGAAGCAGTATATTCTAGTGAGGTTAAATGGACAGTAAAAGATACTAAAAGTGTCAATATAAAATTTGGCGGGGCAAGCACACAATTGGCATTTAATAGAGAATCGTACGGAGCCGGTGTATTTGATAATATAAAAATCTATAATTATACCAAAACTGACTTTAATCCTTATAGACAGGGTATAGACAAGGACATTACATACACACCTAATGAGTTTCTTGAGGTCTCGCCAGATAATGTGAATTTTTATGGTATAGGTTCAGCTAATTTGCCTATAATTTTTGAGCAGGTTCCTGTAAACGAAACAAAGACAATTTATTTAAGGTCAAACAAGAATGACAATATTTTACAAAGCAGAAAGACTGCGAGCTTAGTTATTCAATGGCTCACAACAGTATAGGAGAATAAAGATGCAGTATAATTTAATTAGGAACGGGTCGTTACAAGCACTAACATCGCCTGGTACTGGTGATATATCATTGACGTACTCGGAGTTGGAAAGTCTACAAAACCAGAATTTTACAAGTTCGGGGGTGGAAATAACAAACTCTGGAATTTTATATCTTGAGGTAGATCTTTCTCAACGTATAAAAATAGACGGGATACGATTATATGCTGATGATCTCACTAAATCTAGTAATATATCATTTGCTTATAAAAACGAGGAAAGCGATAGTTATACCCCTTTAAATACATCCGTTGGATCTTATTATTATGCTTCTGCTATAGCAAACCCATCAGCCCCACAGTTTGTCAGAGCTGTTATAAGTGGCACTAATATAGAGCTATATGAGTTTCAAGTTTTCAATGACGACTACATAGTCGCGTTTGGTACGGATGGTCAATTGTATGCGGAATATATAGACGACACGCCTGTAGGAGATACTGGTACTGCACAGTCAATAGCTCTTTATAATAACGGTACTTCGGTTATACCCGCTGTTGCATATACGTGTATTGATTTAACAGGTAATGATGGGGATAATTATATTGAGATATCTAATAACATAAATAGCGGGTACGTTTCTTTAGACGATGGTGCATTGATAGAAGATGATGATTTAGATTCTGATTTTAGATGGTCGGATGGTGAATTTGATGACACACAGGTTAATGGAAATATTGTAGAAACCACAGGTGCAGCAACCGCTGCGTTAAGTCAGATACCTTCGGATACCAAAACCTATAATTGGTATGTATCGACATCCTGTTGGGATTTCGATCCTGTTAGTAAGCGAATGTTTGTTACTGGTTCTGATGGTATATATAAACTTTGGGAATACCATTATGAAACAGATACTTATACTTATTTTGGAGAAATAGGTGGAGGTATAATTACCAGCGAAGAATGGGATGGATCAATGTGCTATATGAATAATAAAATTTATTCTTTACCACATTCTTCTAGCTACTTTGGATATTATGATCTAGATGGCCCACAAGATAATTGGACTAGCCAGCCTTATCCACCAGCTGGAACCGGGAATCATCCTAGAAGACTTTTATGCAGCGATTATAATAGATATATATATTGTATTGATTTTGCTAGATATAATCTTACTAAGGCATTCCGTAGATATGATACTGTTACCTCTGGGTGGTCTAGTCTTAGTAATGGGTATAATTGGGTTGGAGAACTTAATAATTTTTCTACATCTTGTTATATGACATATGATACCGATAGAGATTATATTTACGTATCTTTTCAAGTTTCAAGTCAATCAAGTTTATGGTATATTCAGAGATATAATATAGCTGCTGATAGCTGGAATACTACTTATTATAATCTAAGTAATTTAAAATCAGGCCAGAATAATAGTAGTTATGCCGCTATATCCTATAACAATAACAATTTATGGATTGCTTTTAGTTCTGATAAAGCTTCCGATGACATCTATAGATTTGATTTTGATACAGGCACAACGGTTAGGCATACTAACATAGGGTGGGAATTGGAATTTTGGTCTTCTGGTAATGATGATCCTAGAGCCGCATCTTATTTAATAGCAATAGATCCTCTACCCTTTGATATCGCGCCTTCGAGAGTATTTGCGGGTCAGATAGAGGGGGATCACACTAGAATTTATCAATTTGGACAAGCTGCACAAGGGACTTATACGTCTCCTATATTTAAATTAGATGATAAATACAAATCTAGTTATTTTGTAATTGATGGGGAGACTGACTCATCAACAGGAAGTATAAGTTATGACCCCTATATTTACAATGGAACTATAAGAGTTAAAAACAGTGATACAGCACCGCTTACAGTAGACGAGGTGTATTATGCGTATAGTTATGGTTATATAGGTAGATGGAGGCCTTATATTAATTCACTTACTCAGCCTTGGAAGACGATTACGGCTGATAGTGGTTATACGGCCTATGCGGCTATTGTTGATAGAAGAACTGGTAATATAGCGTTTTCAATGAAAAGGGACGCTGGTGGTGATGAAAATAGTTACGTGTATATATTTAATAGATCTGGAAGTATACTGTATAGTACTAGTATATCACCTGATCATTGGACTTATGCTTTTAATGCTTATATGGACTTTGATAAAAACGGCGGTATTTGGGGGTATGCAGATCATGGTGGATCCTTCAACGACAGACATCTTATACATTTTGCGGATAATTTAAATGTTCAAGCTGACATAAGTGACGGAAGTGATTTTGTATATACGTTAGCAGCGGAGATGGACGGGGATGGGGTGTGGTATATACATCAACAAGACAAAATTCTCTATCATTTGAGTTGGGATGGATCAGTACAACATACTATACCGTTGTTAGATCCTGTGTGGTTGTGTGGTACACTAGACAACGGGTGTTGGGTTAATGATAGATCTTTGAGCCAGTTATTAAGGTATGATAGCGACGGCGCTTTAGTTAAAACAGTGGATATAAGTGGTATCCAAGACGATGATTATATAGACGCAATGTGCCATGATTTTAATAATGGGTGCTGGTTTAGGATTAATCATAATATATTTCACATGACTTCTGTGGGTGTGATAGATGTCGGGCCAGTTTATGCTGTTAATACCAATAGATTACAACCATCACACAACGGTGTATATGTGCTTAGAACATCGACCCCAGACACACTGTTTTTTATAAGTAATGCGGGAATTATAGAAAAAACACAAGCATTGACTGGTTCTTCTAGAACCGTGTTTGGTGCGTTTTCCTATAATTATGATGATTTTGTTGATTTTAAAACGACAGGGATATTACCAATATCATATGATCCAGTATGGGGCACTGGAGGATCAGCAGAGTGGTTAGAAGTAAGAAAGGATGGTTATTTTCTGCCGAAACATTCATACCATCAAGCAGAAATTACTTTGCGGGGGGAAGCAGAACTAACAAAAGTTATAATGGCTCCAGCAATAAAAACAGAAGATATACCAGCTGGACAATATAAAAATATATATATTAGATCAAACATACCAGAGAGTGCTGGACTAGGAGATTACTCAACAAGACTTAAAACATGGTGGGGGTTAGAAGAATAATGGATGCTACATATATTTCAAGTAATCAATTTATAGTAAGTACAGATAGAACTAGTGAATTTATCGCGGGGAGAAGATTAAAACTAGATTGTTTAGGGGACGGCATAAAGTACTGTACCGTTGATAGCGCTACTGTATCAGGATTATACACAATTATTACTACTAAGGAAAGCGAGCTTACTTCTAATTTATCCACCGCCCTGTATGGAATAGTTGAGCCTGGAGAATCTGGAAGTTTACCTGATCACAATCATGACGGTAGCGAAGGTAGTGGAGGCACTTTAAGTATATCCGGAGGTGGAACTTCTGATGTTCAAACATTTCTGGATTTAACAGATACGCCTAGTAGTTATGGCGGAGCTGGACAATATGTTATAACTACTGCTTCTGGATTAGAATTTAGCACACCACCGAGTTCAGTTATATCCGATTATTATGGATATGAACTCGTTGAGACTATAGAAGCATCCGATGAAACCATTGATGTAACTATTAGTGGTTTAGACGGGGCTTATGATAAAGAAATATATATAACTTTTAGTTTAGAAGGCACTGGTGTTGGAGCGACGTTATTATCAGCTCAATTTAACGGTGATACAGGTAATAACTATAATATTAGGTGGGATGGTACTACTACTGGTGGAGCTAATAGTAATGGGGAGGCCACAACCAATTCGTCTTTATCTTTGGGATATGCTCCATTAAATGGTGGGGCCGCTGGATATGCGAATATATTTATAGAATCGACTCAGGAAAAAAATTCTATAGCTCATTTATCTAGAGCTGATAATAGATATTATGCTTATGCAGGATTTTGGACTAATACTGTTGATGATGTTATTTCTATAAGAATATTTACTACTGATGATGTAACTGGATATGTTAGGGTTTATAAATTCAAACCCATATCAATGCCTATACCAGACGGATCTAAAGGTGTACAAACTATTAGCTACGACTACTTGACCGCTAGTGGTATAACCATTAACCCTGGAACTATATATTTGAATGATGGAGTTAGTGAGCGACTTTGTAGTGTATCACAACAATTTACAAAGGAAGTAACTGGATTATCATCGGCTACTTGGTATTATTTATATGTAAATCCTGCGGGGGTAGAAATTACCTCTGATAACATAGAATATTCTACGACAGCCCCAGAATTGAACTGGAATAGATATGGATATTATCATACAACTAGTTCTGGCTGGAGATGTATAGGATCATTTTATGCGAATGTATCTAGTTCGATTGGTATATTTGAACGGAGAGATAATAAAATACATTTTGGTAGCGCAGCTAACTCTGGGGACATGACTTTAACTACTAGTTATGAAACTTTTACATGGCGTGTGCCTAAATGGGAAGGCGGTATGTCTATAGGTAAGATACTCTTGTCTGCTAATGATGCGAACAAACCATATATATATTATAGACCTAAAGATAGTAACTGGGGCGGGCATATACTTGCTAGGTCTGCGTCTACTGGAACTGGTGGTTGGTTTACTACTATGGCTGATATGATGTATAATTCAGACGGGCAGGTAGAATGTTGGGTTTCAGACTCATATTCTTCTGGTAATATTTATTATTTTCAATCTGGTTTTTATTTGCCGGATCTTATTTATACAGGTGCCGCTGCACAACTTGGTACAACACAAGACGATACTTTAGTCTCTCTGTATGAGGGTAAGCAGTCTGTTAAATTAGAATATGCTACCGCTAGTGGAATTTATGTGAACCCCGGAAAAGTAGAAATTAATGGCGTATTATATAAAGTAACTAGTCAATTGACTAAGCAGCTTACTGGTATGGCGTCCGACGACTGGTATTATCTTTATGCTAAACCACCTACGTCTGGTAAGATTATTACAACAAATGAAATAGAATATACTAATACAGAACCAACAGAAGATTTGGTTAGGATGGGTTATTTTCACAGCACTAATACAAATTGGAGATGCATAGGAGCTGTTTATTCTAATTCAAGTAGCGATATATCCCCCTTTGTTATAGTAGATAATAGATTTAAATTTGCCGATTCTTACATAAGGGATGTTAATGCAAGTACTGTTAGTACATGGACAACTGCTATATTTACAGTTCCATTTGGAAATACACATGTGGATTTTAGAATTTTGGGACTTTATGGTGACTCTGCGAGTAGTGTGATTTATAGGAGAAAGGGCGACTCTGGCGCTGGATTTATTATAGTATCTGTAAGAAATGATAGTACACGTGATACTAGTATGCCCGTTTTACCTGTTAATGATAATAAACAGGGAGAATATTACTGGACTGGTGGCACTAGTAATGCTGTTACTTTTGATACACTGGGGTATGTGATACCAGAAGCAATATACAACCGATAAGGATAATTTATGACTCAGTGGGTTGAAAATAATGATTATCAGTGGGTAGATAATAATGACTCCCAGTGGATAGGTGCTACTTTTAGCGGAGTTGATCTAGGCGCTTATCTTAAATCTATGATTCAAGCCGCTAGTAATGTTGGCGCTTATGTCAAACCCTTTGAAAGAGCTTCAAAAGATATTTCAGCGTCGATAGGTTCACAACATAAAAAAGATTTGACAGCTGATATTTTTGGTTATGAACCTATAAATTTACCAGCTATATTAAGAGTGGTAGAAATAGAGAATCTACCAGCTTCTCTAATTGGTATATTAAATAAGGGTGATAAAGATATATCAGCCGATATTTTTGGTTTCCCCCCTGCCGATTTAGGTGGTTATTTGAAAGCTTGGTCTATAAAAGATCTTGGAGCTACTTTAAATATTGTTTTTAAAACGAATTTGGGTGCTACCATAACAGCTGTGCAGCCGGATTCATTTGATTTGGGGGCTTTTCTAAAGGCTTGGCCACAAGATGATTTACCATCATTAATACATGGGTGGGATACTAAAGATCTAGGAGCTTCATCTATTGGTGGTTATGGGCCTAATGATATACAAGCATCCATAACTGGTACTGGTGGGTTTAAAGACGCAATGGCTTATATTAAAGGTATGCTGGGTACCGAAGTGCCCGCTAATTTGTCAGCGACTTTATTAGGATCTTTTAGTTCTGACTTATCAGCTTTTCTTAATATCACGCCTGCTATTAATTTACCAGCTATAATTAATGCAGTTGGTAAAGCGGTTGATTTAGCTGCAACAATAATACCGAAGGTGATATATATATCCAAAGTATTAGAAGTGTCTTTACTTGAGCATAAAAATCTGCGAGCGATGATAAATGCTTCTTGTTTTGGCACGGGCCATAAAAATCTTTCCGCATACATAAGATCTATAGAAAAACTGGATCTGTCAGCCAGTATATTTGGACATGTGGATATTTCTAGCCACAGGCATGATCTAGCCATGTATATAAATACAGAGGATTACATTGTCGAGGACAGGATAGATATAAGTTTTTTCGGCGAGGATACAAGAAAATTTACTCAAGTAAATATAAATTTTACGGCGACGGGGGAATTATACAAAACATTTGATACATTTGATATATTGTTTGGGTTTAAGAATAGAGTAGACTTAGGCGCAAGCTTAACTGGTGTACTCACATCATCTGATCTAGGCGCTACTTTGACGCCTATATGGGATTGGAATTATACGGAACTACCTTATTATGTAAAACCAAAAACCCATGAAGTGGTAATAAAATTTGACGAAAAGTGGAGAGAAAGATGGCGTAGATTTGTAGAAATATTCTTTGATTTCACTGGTAGTAGCCCATATCACTATTTTTACGTGAGTGGATCAAATGAAGTATATAGAGTAGATAGGACTAGACATTGGACTGTATGGTTTAAGTCGTATGATGAAGTCGAAGGCAGTATGATAGATCGACATAATGTCAGACAAAAACATATGTTTAGGGTATCTGACTATAATACTGTAGATGAAGCGGTTAGAGATTTTATAGATAGAGTGTCTGCATATAGAGAAAGAAATCTTTCAGCATTTATATACGGTATACTTCCCACCCATTCAAATTTGAGTGCAAGTATAGTACCGGATATAAAATATTCGTGGGTAAAACACTTAAATGCATCTATAACACCCTTCCATTCCTTTGATATGGGTGCATCTATAAATGGTGTCCCATAATTTTTATTTTGTTCATTTTCTCTCTAGCAAATGCGTGATTATATTCTATAATATAGTCGTGAATGGAAATTTTAGATAAATTTCGAGGGAGATGTTTATATGAATTTAGAGTTTATAGAAGCGACTACACTTCCAGACGCATGGTTTCAATGCGTTTATAGAATATTAGAAGTCGGATCAAAATATACAATAGATAGAGGAAGTTACAAGGGGCAACAGCGCCTCGAATTTGATTATATAACTGTCCATATAAAACACCCAGGAGTCAGACCCCTGATTCCTGATATCCCACCAGCTTTAGGTATACCTAACCCTGTAGCAGAAGGATACATTGAAGAATACCTACCTTATTTAATGACATCAATCAAACAACCTGAAGAAGATTATACATACGGCGAAAGACTAGAATATCAAATTCAAGCTGTTATAGATATGTTCAAAAATGATGGTTATAGAACCAATCAGGCGTGTATGTCCGTATCTATGCCAAGCGACATAGATTTAGGTGATCCACCCTGCTTGAGGTCTATCGATTGTCGGATTAAAGACGGTAAACTTCATTTTGTGGTTTATTTTAGATCTTGGTGCCTATGGAATGGTTTCCCAGCTAATCTCGGCGCTATACAGATTATGAAAGAGTATATGTCATCAGAAATAGGTGTGGAAGATGGTGAGATAATTGCTTCGTCGAAAGGAATGCATTTGTATGACTATGCATGGGATATAGCTAAATTAAGGACTTATAAAAATGAATAAACAATTCATAAGTAAATTTTGGGAAAAAGTATCAAAGTGTAAACACGAAAATATGAACCCGAATTATTTTGAACACGTGCCGTGTGGAACTCCTTATTGCAGTGGACACGAAGAACATTGTTTAGATTGTGGAGTTTTCATAACCAGATGTGGTTGTGGTTTTAACAATGGTATGAGTGGGTGGCCGGATAGAAGGTGGCGAGAAATAGAACGCAAAAAGGAAATGGAATGGAGAAGAAAATATGCAAAGAACGCTAGCAATAATTAAACCAGATGTTGTAGCTCAAGGGTATATAGGATCTATTATTAATATAATAGAGGAAAATTCTTTCAATATTGTAGCTATGAAGATGGTGCATTTAACACTTGAACAAACGATGGAGTTTTATGCCGTGCACAAGGGCAAAGATTTTTTTGTATCAAATGCAAAATTTATGTCAAGTGGTCCATGCATAATGATGGTGCTGGAAGGGAAAAATGCTATAAAGGAATGGCGAGAATTAATGGGTCCGACAGATTACACGCAAGCTCGTGAAGGAACAATAAGATCCGAATTTGCTACAAGTATACAGCGGAATGCCGTCCATGGATCTGATTCAGTTGAATCAGCTGATATGGAAATAACTTTTTTTAACAATGTTACTAATAGCAACGCACTTACTAATTATGAAGGCGTGTTTTGTTTTTTCTGCGGTAATCCTATGTCAGAACCGCATGATGAGACCTGTCCTAGAAGCATTTTTAAAAAGGCGGCATAATGAGAGAAATCGAACAAAAATTAAATAAAGTAGAAGAAGCTATTGGAAAAGTTTTGGATTCGTGGGTGGATCTTGAGGTTCAGCCCAATGGGTTACCAAATAGGAAATGGGTTTTACAACATATTACTTTACGCAATCTAAAAAGATTATCATTAAAATATCACAAGGAATTATAGATACGGGTGAAAACAGAAGAAGAGTTAAATCAGTTATATGATGACTGTTTGAATTTTTGGGGTGAAGAAGAACAACTTAAAGTGGTTCAGGAAGAATGTGCCGAGTTGATTGTAGCTATATCTCATTACCTTAGAAACAGGAAAGGGAGTCGTGATAATGTAATAGAAGAGTTAGCGGATGTAAAATTAATAACAGACCAAATGATACGTCATTTTGGTGAACATGAAGTAATGAATGTATTTGATGCTAAGTCAGATAGGACGGCAAAAAAGTTAGAGAAATATAAGGAGAAGGATTAATGGAATTTAAGATTTTAGTTGATGACATGCAATCAGTTATTTCTCGTTTAGCTCATGTAGTGAGATTAAACGAGGAAGATGTGACGGGTATGGTGCTGATAGAAGCGTCAGATCACGTGGAATTTAAAGCCACTGATGGTAAAACTTCTTTGGTGATAGTTAGTGAAGCTGAAGTGATTGAAAAGGGTCGAACTCTTATGAGGCTCAGAGATGTCAAGGGTTATTTGTCAAAATTTGTACCGTTAATGGACAACTATGGTACAAAAGATTTTCATTTTGTAATAGAAGAAAATAAGGGATTAATTAAAACCAAAACGCAGTTCCAATCAGGAAAACCTTCCTATAGACGACTTAAGTTTCAGACCTTTCAGGACAACTTCCCATCAGTTAAATCTTTTGATGACCCAGACTTAATTTTAAATAGCGTTATACTAAAGAAAGGTATTAATAGAGTACTCCACTGTGTTAACGCTAAAGAAGTTAGAAGAGCTCTGACCGGAGTCAATGTAACCATTGATGCTGGTAGAATAGTTTTTGCCGGTGCTAATGGTGTTAAATTGGCGGAATTTGGTTTTAATACTGCGGCCGATATCGAGCAAAAATCATATATTTTGAGTTATGGGTTAGCTTCGATATTGAGAGCTGTATTAGAGGATGATGCTCAGGTGTTTCTGAAATTTGAAGGAAGGCATGCATATATTAAGTCAAATAATATTTATATCGTTGGTTCTTTGATTATTAACGAGAGCTATCCTGATTACAAAGCAATGTTCGAATTAGTGAACGTATTGCGTGTACCAAGGATAGATTTTTCCGATACAGTTACTACGGTCATGGACGTATTGGATCCTGAGGACAATAAAAGATTGAGTGTTAAATTAAGCGGTAACGAATTAATTTTGAAAAACGATGTTGTGGAGACCTCTCAGGAATTCGACGATACATTTGAACATGAATTGGATGTTGACGTTAATGGTGAATATCTTGATTCAATTCTTAGAGATTTTACTGGTACTATGGTTGATATTCATTTTACTCATGGAAATAATTATATTGTTTTTAAAGGCGAAGACGAAAATCATACAGCACTATTGTCAATAGTAAAGAGGCGATAATATGAACGTAGATCAAATGGATGCATTTAGTGAAGGCAAATCTGTAGAAGAAATACAAATAGAAAAAGCTATCGAGATACTATATAAAAATGAGTATAGGGTCGCTAAAACTGCGGAAGACGCAAAAGAATTAGCTATTGAAGCTGGTTATAAGGTCTCGGAACCTGTAGTAGTCAATAGTAAGGTTGTAAATTTAACTGATCTACGCAATTATTTTTATATGCGTTTATGGAATCACTATCCTAATCAACAACCTTACCATATAGAGGGTAATATTAAGAATGAGTTGCGAGCTTTTAGATTATTCGTTGAATCCCGAGAAAAAACTGGTTTGAATAGATTCAACGCGATACAAGAGTGTGTAGAAATAATAGACACAATATTTGATCATGTGTCTAAGTTTAAATTCAAAAAGCCTATAGATCTTAGAGTTATAGGTCAGGGTAAGGCTGGATGGATAACTCAAAAAGCTATACTTATTATGAACGACGAGCATCAGAAAAAACGAGAGAAAGAAATAAAAGAAATTATAGATAAATATGACGAAGAGGTGGAAGTAGATTTAAACGAAAAGGCAAATGAGTTAGATACTTTGTTAGCTAGAATGGAGGCGAATAATGGCTAAGAAGACGGCAAAGACAAAAGAAAATCCGTCCGCTTTATCGATAGTAGAAAAGAATATTGAAAAGAAGTACGGAAAAGGTGTAATAAGTGTTCTGGGCGAACATGAGGATTTAGTAATTGACTCAGTATCGACTGGATGTTTATCGCTGGATGCTGCTACGGGTGTCGGCGGGTTTGCTAGAGGTAGAATTTACGAGGTTTTTGGGCCCAACAGTAGTGGTAAGTCGACATTAGCATTGAGTGTAGTTATGCAGGGCTTATTAAGAGATATGACAGTAGTGTATATCGACGCAGAACACGCACTTGATCCAAAATTAGTAAGAAGTATGGGCTCCGTTGTGGGCGCAAAGGTTGATAATATAAAACTTGTACAAGCTTATACAGGCGATGCTAATCTTCAAATAGCTGAAGATCTTATGAAGACTGAAGAAATTGATATTATAGTAGTCGATAGTGTATCCGCTCTTTTACCGCAAGCTATGGCGGATGGAGAAATAGGTGATAATTATATTGGGCAACTAGCTCGGTTAATGAGCAAAGCTTGTAATAAATTGACACCTATAGTAAATAGGACTAATACATTGCTTATTTTTATTAATCAGACAAGAGTGGATATTGGACGATATGGGGATAATAATGTTCCCACTGGAGGAGCTTCCATACCCTTTTATGCAACGGGTAGAATAAAAGTTATTGGCGGTGAGTCAAAAAGTTCAAGGATTATTGATGACGAAGGCTTGGTTATAGGGCATGAAAGTGAATTCACTATTATTAAGAACAAATTAGCCGCTCCATGGCGTAAAGCTAAAATAAACCTTATTTATGGATATGGTTATGATTTTGTTGCGGAAGTAGTAGACATATCTATAGATCTCGGTTTGATAGAGCAGGCGGGTGCTTGGTATGAGTTTGGAGAACAACGGGTCCAGGGTAAAAAGAACTTGGTTGATATATTCAGAGAAAACAATGACATATATAATGAATTTAGGTCTAAATGTATGATAATGTTAGGACTAGCCGATGAGTAATCTGTCTGATAAAACTTACGAGGAATTAAAAAAATGGTTTCCCCATTTTTCTATTTATAAAGAACATTATATAAGATATAAGGGAACTCGTTTGTTCTTTGATTTTTACATAAAAGAGATGGGAGTTTTAGTGGAAGTTCAAGGTAGACAACATGATCAGTTCGTTAAGCATTTCCACACTGATAGAGAAGGATTCGTTGAGTCAAAAAGAAGAGATAACTTAAAAAAATCTTATTGTGAAAAGGCTGGGAAAGTGTTGTTGGAAGTTAGGAGTGAAAAAGAGTTGGACAGAGATAAATTTATAGAAAGAATTTGGAAAGGAATTAAAGCATGAAACTAGAAGAGGCTACTCATTTTAGCTGTGATGGATGTGGTAAGATAAAATTAACTAAGTATGCAAATAAAGCTAAGGTAGCGTATAGCATACATAACTCAGATACTCAGAAAGGATTTTACTATAGGCCTTTCTGGGTAATGTTGTGTACCGAATGTTTTGAGGGTGGTGTAGAGAAAGAGGAAAGCAAAGATGACAGAGATAATAATTCCGAATAAAAAAGATCCACACGATCCTGATACAGAGAAGGATTGTCCAGATTTTGTTGCCATGAAAGATGGAACAATTCACGGTGAAAAAAGATACTGCGATTTGTCTTTTGCATGTAAACAGATAGGTATGTTATCACATTGGGTTGAGTTGGAAGACAAAAATGGTAACATTATTGCAAGAGATTATCTTTGCACCGGGAAGTGTCCTGTGTGGGAGGAACGAAGTGAAGATACAGAAGCAGAATAAAGAACCATTATTAACGCTGACTAAAAAAGATTTTAGGATAGACACATTCAGGTCTGGTGGTAAGGGTGGTCAGAACCAGAATAAGAGAGATACAGGAGTGAGGATAACTCATATTGAAACTGGTATATCTGCTGAAAGTAGGGAAGAAAGAAGTCAAGCTCAAAATAAAAAAATTGCTTTTAAAAGATTGTGTGATAATCCTAAATTTAAAAGTTGGTTGAAAATAGAATCTATGTATGCGAAAGAGATAAAACAAAAAGTAGATGAGTCTATGAATTCAGAAAATTTAAAAATAGAAATATTTGAAGAGGGAGAATGGCATGAAAGTAAAAGTAGGTGATAAAGTTTATGATAGTGCCGAAGAACCTATAATGGTAATTTTGACTGATGGCGATAAGAAAAATATTGCTAACATGAGTCCAGAAGCAACCAAGTATTGTAGTTACCCCGGCGAAGAAAAATGGACTAAAGATGATTATAAAGCAATAAAAGAGTGGATGAGAGATGCATAGCATAAACGATTATCTAAATAAAAGATCCGAAGATCTGATGGTGTATAAGATGCCAAAGAACGAATATTTAATGAACGAAATATTCGCATTTGATCCGAGGAACTTAGAAGCAACACCTTCAGTTAAGATAAGTGAATATACCATAGGACTATCTCAGTTCTTGATTTATTTCTCGTCTCAAATAAATGCAACAAAAGTCAAATTGATACAAAAGAATAGAGTTATAGATATTGCAGTATCCAACTCGGATATAAAAGGTGGTACTAAAGCCGAGAAAAGACAAAAAGTTATTGATTCAAATCCTAATCTACAACAAATAGATATGGATATCCAAGCATTGGAGAGTGAAGTGCGGATGACTGAGGGGTTAGAAAAATATTACGTCGAGCTAATCAATAGTTTTAAGAGGGAGTTAACGCGTCGTGAGCACGAACAGAAATTTGCAAGGGATGAACGGAGATTATAAATGAGCGAATCATCTAAAGCGATATTTAGGCAATCATCTTATGAGCGAGCTTTATTGTTCTATTGCTGCCAATCGGTTGACAACTATTATACGATAGCCTCTAATGTCAGTAGTCAAGATTTTTTGTTATCTGATCATTCTATGTTATGGATGATTTTGACATCCCTAATAAAAAGAGGTGCGCCCAGAATTGATGCTGAACTCGTTATAAGTGAAGCACAAAGTAATGGTATATTACCTCAAGTTGGGGGGTATGAATATATTAGTTCTATAATGAACATGGATATACCAGAAGATAATATTGAGTATTATATAGATAAAGTATTAAATGCAAGTACCAAGCATCAGTTATATGTGGCACTTAGTAAAAATATGGAAAATCTGGAAGAGAATGCAAGTAACGAGGATGTTAGTTCTGCGGACGTATTGGGAGCAGCGGCTAATGATATAATGACGTTATCCATGCAATCAAAAGCAGTGAAAGAAGCTACTAATTTTGCAGAAGGATTTGATGAGTTTATAGAAGATAAAATGCAGAACCCTGTGAAATATAATGGTATTAGTACAGGATTTCCTATATTAGATAAGCGCATAGATGGTTTAGTTAATGGGTCTTTGACGGTATTTTGTGCAAGGCCTGGTGAAGGTAAAAGTACGTTCTTGTTAAATATAGGTAAGCATATAGCATACGTGTTGCAAAAACCCGTGTTATATGTTGATACCGAAATGACTTTTGATCAGGTTAGACCTCGTCTTATATCTATGATGTCGGGAGTGTTAGAACGGCGTATAAAGCGTGGTGGGTATAATGACCAAGAAATATACAATATAAAACGTGCTGGCGAATTAATAAAGAAGGGTAAGTACTTTCATGAGTATATGCCTGGATATACCATGGATAAGTTAGTAGCGATATATAAGAAATATAAATATGTGGAAGATATAGGATTAGCTATTTTTGATTATATAAAGTCGCCACCAGGCGCAGATTTTAATATAAAAAAAGAACACCAATTATTAGGTGATGTTTCTACCACCCTCCATGATTTAGCGGGCGAATTAAATATACCATTTATATGCGCTAGCCAGTTAAATAGAGATATGGATGTAGCGGATAGTGATAGGATATTAAGATACGTGGATAATCTTATGTTTTTTCAACCAAAAGAGAAGGAAGATTTAGACCAGGTAAGACCGTTTGAGAAAGATTATGGATACCACAAGTTAGTTATTAAGAAAGCCCGATTTGGTGGTACTACCTCTAAAGAGGGTATTGGATATGATTTTACGAAGAAAATATTATTAATAACCGAAGCAAGCAAGCAATTGATAGATTATGAAAGTAAGGAATATAAAGAAAAAGAGGAATTAATGTATGACGATGGTTCCACAGAATCCATCAGCACGGCGCCCGATCAGAGAGAAAATTTCTAAGGAAGAATTACGTGCCAAACTAAATAGACTGAAGGAAGCTATTGATGCTGATAAACTTTTAGGCATGTTAGGATTCGATATTTCTAAGAGTACTTCTACTGAGGTGAGAGCACCCTGCAAAGTACATGGTGGGGACAATAAAACATCATTTAGAATGAATAAGCAGACCAAAAACTGGATATGCTTTTCTCATGGATGCCATGAGGAAATAGGATATGATGTTATAAGCTTAGTTATGCATCTTACAAGTAAAAGTTTTGCTGATACCGTCAGGTACTTAGAGAGTATAACCGGCATAGATATTCATAATGAATCAGAATATTTAAGATATAGAATTGAAAGAGAAAAGCGTGATTTTATAGAACGGATGAAAGATAACAGGCAAGTACCTTCCACTTTGACTACGGAGGAATATTTAAAAAGTTTTGCTAAATTTAGGTCTGATTATTTTACGCGGGAAGAAAATGGAGGGTTTCCATTTGAGTTATTAGACGAGTTTGAAATTGGCGGGGGGTACGTAGATAAATACGGATTTCAGAGAGACGTTATACCTATAAGAGATGTAAATGGAATATTGAGAGCTTATAGTTGTAGAGACATAACTAATAAAGCGGACGAACATTTTAAATATTTATTGACAAAGGGATTTGATAAAGACAAAGTACTTTATAATTTACACAGAGCCAAAGATGTATCGAAAAAAATTATAGTAGTTGAGGGTTTTAAGTCCGTGTGGAAATTACATATGGCTGGGTATAACGCGGTAGCATGTATGGGAAGTAGAATAACGCCTGGACAACAGAGTTTATTATATAGACATGCGTTTGAAGTAACTTTACTATTTGACGGTGATGAAGCTGGTGCTAAGGGGACTATTAAAGCTATAGAATCTATGCGAGGAAAGATAAAACTTATACCATTGTTTTTTCCATATGAAGATAGAGATCCAGGTGATCTGAGTGTTGATGAACTGAGAAAATTATTAGGAGAAAGAAATGACTAACAAAAAAAATAGTAAGCAAACTAGTAAGAGGAAAGAAATTAATGCCGTAGGTACACCTACAGCGATATTGTTGCCAGCGAGAAATTATAGATTTAAAGTTTTTTCTGAAAAACATATTTTAACAGTACCCGCTGAAGGTAAATATTGTGATTTAGATAACGAATTATTTACAGAAAAAGACGGTGAGTTTGATTTTTTGCAGTACTCTGAGGAAGATCAATCGTTTACATTGTTTATACCTGCACTATCTAAGGTATTGTTTGCTACACATCAATACCCAGATATGAAAGATAGTCAAGCTTTTACGCCTATTGCGATAACTGTAAAAGGAAATGAAGTGCAAATTGTAGGAAATCTGATAGAAATGGTGCAGGAGAAAAAATAACATGGTAGAAGTAGTAGAAATAAATGGAGAAAAGAAGTTCAAAATAGGCACAGTAAAGATTACAGTTAACGGTGAGCCTGTGGGAGAATTAGATCATTTCCAATATGATGAGCTTCGTATAATAGAACAAAATGCAGTGCAATCTATATATGGTGGGGATATAAACGTACTAGAAAAAATAACTGATGTAAATACTACTATAGATATTACAATGAAGGAGAATTAATATGAATTGCCCAGAATGTAATAGTGATGATGTAATAAATATGAGCAAAGATCCTATACCGTGTACTGATTGTGGATCTACAATAGTTGTGGAATATTTTATGTGTACATCATGTGGTTATAACTTTAGAACTACTAACAATAAATTTCTTGATGGATGTCATCCAGTAGAAATGGAGCGGATTATAAAAGATATTTTGGATGATTTTGTTGATGATGTATTTGAGAATAGTTGTGATGGATGCGGTGAATGTGGTCCAACTTCTATGATGGACACTATATGTAATTGTGTTAGATGTGGTAAAGTAATGGTATTTAGTCCCGATCAAACCGAATATACATGCCCATACTGTGGATTTGAGTGGGATATAATAGAAAGTAGGTAAAAATGAGTAAATTATTGTCTTTTGACGTATCATCAAAATGTACTGGATATTCTTACTTTGTTGATGGTATTTTGGAGGAATGTGGAGTTATACAGCTATCTGATAAATTAAATCACTATGAAAAGTTATTTGTATTTAAAAAGAACGTTCAGGTATTGATGCATCTTTATATGCCAGACAACGTGGTAATAGAAGAAACCTATCTGAAGAACGTTAGGACTTTGAAGATACTGACCAGTTTTGTTACAGTGGTGGAACTTGTGTGTTATGATAACCACATTGAGCCGGAATTTGCTCGTACTGTCACGGTTAGAAGTTATTTTGGATTGAAAAACAAAGAGGAAGTTTTTGACTATGTCAAAGATAAATATAAAGTTAAACTAAGGAATTATGATTTTGAGAGCGGAAATGATATAACTGATTCGATATTGCAGGCGCTGTATTGGATAGACAAGGAGACAGAAAATGTCGAAACAAAATAATATGATAATAATGTCGGCTACACGGATGAACATGTATCTTTCATGTAAATGGCGCTATTGGTGTAATTACGTATTGAAGTTACCGAGAAAGCCAAATGTATCATTTAAACTTGGAATAGCGGTGCATGAGGCGCTAGCGACTGCCGGTGATATTTGGATGCACAAAGAACGATTTGATAAGGGGGATATAGAACGTATAAAGGATATGTATAATAAGGTAGCAGCTAAAGAAGGGATTGCTGATACGAACATATATCATGAAGGTTTACAGATGGTATTAATGCGGGTTAAAAATTTTGTCAACGGCACCATTCTCACCGTTGAAGATAGGTTTAGAGTAGCTACTGATCAAGGAGTTATGCTAACAGGTGCTATGGATAAAGTAGAAGAGCTACGTGATGACACAATCCTAGTAACGGATTATAAGACATCCAAGTATCAGGAAACTTCATCAGAACTTAAATCGGATATCCAGTTGTCCGTTTATGATGCAGTAGCTCATATAAAATACCCAGATTATAAGAGAATCATTCTATCTTTGGATTATCTAAGAGCGGATCCAGTTTATACTTATAGAACCGATTCTGAAAGAGAAAATTTCTTGAGTTATATGTTGGCGATATATAAAGAAATGATGTCAATGCAAGAAAAAGATGCGGTACCGAGTTTGAATGATATGTGTAATTGGTGTGATTTTACTGATCATTGCACCACATATAATGAAGCATTATCTAGTAAAACATTTATTAAAAAAAAGCCGGAGGAATACAACGACGAAGAACTCGTAAAAGATTATCTGGACATAAAAAGTAAAAAGAGAATTTTGGACAATCGTGAAAGAGCGTTAAAAACTTATATATTAGAGAAAATAAAATCCGAGGAGCAAGACCTAATAGGTAATGGTAAGAGGGTGTTTATAAGACAAAACAGTTCAACTGTTTATGACCCAAAAACCGTTTATGAAAATGTTCCATTAGAAGTTTTCTTGGATATTGTGAATGTTTCAAAGAAAGAGTTGGATGAGTACTTGATCAAGAACCCTGTTCGTAAAGAACAGATTATAGCAACATCGAGAAAAAATTATACATCGCCTTTTTTATCTTATAAGAATATAAAACAAGGAAGTTAATGTGTCCAAGAAATTGACATATGAATTTGTGAAAGGGAAGTTCGAAAAAGAAGGGTATGAATTATTGAGTAACACTTATACAAATAATAAAACTAAATTAAAATACAGATGTCCTAAAGGGCACGAGCATCAAATATCTTACGGCGAATGGAATCACTTAGGTAACAGGTGTCCATATTGTTCCGGTAAAGCTAGAAAAACCATTGAGTTTATTAAATTGGAATTTAATAAAGAAGGATATACTCTTGTAACCACTATATATAAAAATGCTTTTAGAAAATTAAAATATATTTGTCCAAAAGGACATGAGCATAGCATAAACTGGGTTAACTGGAGTAATGGGTATAGATGTCCTTATTGTGCGGGGCAGATAAAGCCTGAGATAGAATTTATTAGGAATGAGTTTAAAAAAGAAGGGTATGAACTTTTAAGTAAGGAATATTTAGATAATAAACAAAAGCTAAAATGTATTTGTCCGCTAGGTCATAATTATAGTATTTCTTGGAATAAATGGTTGATGGGCAGGCGTTGTTGGGTTTGTTCGTATATAAAAAGATCTGGATCAAATAGCTCGAATTGGAGAGGTGGGATTTCATGTGAACCTTACTGTCAAATATGGCTTGATAAAGAGTATAAAGAATCTATTAAAGAGCGCGATAATTATAAGTGTCAAAATCCAGATTGTTGGGGAACTAGTGAAAGACTAGTAATTCACCACATCGATTATGTTAAGAAACACTGTGATCCATGGAATTTAATAACTGTATGTAATTCTTGTAATACAAGAGCCAATAAAAATAGAAAATATTGGCAAAGATTATATGAAAAATGTATGAAGGAGGTATATAATGATGAGTAAGAAGAGAAAGAAAACTAAGAGTGCTGCAAAACCAGCGACTATATCCGCTGTGAAACCTAAAACTGTTGCAACGAATAAAAAGATTAAAGTTCTAGCTTATTGTGATGCGCCAACGTGTGCGACCGGATTTGGAACCGTGAGCAGAAATATTTTTGAAGGGTTATATAAAACAGGTAGATATGAGATAGATATTCTTGGGATAAACTATTGGGGGGACCCTACGTCGGTTCCGTACAGAATATGGCCTACGGGAACTAATCCCCAAAAAGACCCTTATGGAAGGCAAAAAGTTTTAAATATGATTCCAAGGATGGAGTTCGATATATTGTTTCTATTACAAGATAGTTTCATTCTTGAGTTTGTACCTAAATTAATAAACCACTTAAGGACTAACACTGATAAAAAGTTCAAATCTATTTTGTATTATCCAGTAGATTCCATAATTAAACAAAGTTGGGCAGAAAATATCGCTCCCGCAGATTATTTAGTTGCTTACTCTGAATTTGGTAAACAAGAGACGCTGAAACGTATTGATAGGGATGATATTATGATAATTCCTCATGGCGCTAATACCCGAGAATTTTTTCCTATACCAGGCGATGGTATAAATCAGTTTAAATCACAGTATTTTGGTCCCTATAAAGACCATTTTATTATTACGAATGTAAATAGAAATCAGCAGAGGAAAGATATCCCCAGAACTATAAGGGCATTTAAAGAGTTCAGAAAAATAGTACCAGAATCACTTCTATATTTGCATATGGCCGTAAAAGATCAGGGGTGGGATCTTGGAGAAGTTTGTAAGTATATGGGTTTAGATATTACTAAGGATGTTATTTTCCCCAAAAATTTTGGTCCGAACCAAGGATATCCAAGAGAAATACTGAATATGATTTACAACTGTAGTGACGTCGTTGTAAGTACTACTTTGGGTGAAGGTTTTGGACTGGCGTGGATGGAAGCTATGGCTGCTAAAAGACCTATTATTATGCCAGCCAATACTATGTTGCCAGAATTTATTAACGAGGAAACTGGCTGGTTAGTAAAGAGTGGTAACAACCCCAGCTTATGGACAACTATACAGTTCGATAATGAAGTTCAAAGACCTCTCACAGACGTAGAAGATATGGTAAAAGTTCTAAAAGAAGTACACGATAATCCGGAAGAAGCTAAAAGGCGTGCAGAAAATGCTTATAAATGGATTAATAAAGAGATGGATTGGTTGAGAAGTATAGCGCCTATGTGGGTAGAACTTTTTGATAAAGCTTGGGAAGATATGCAGGAATCAGACAAAGATATAGATAATATTTTAGATCAGTTGGGAGGCAAATCTAAGAATACCATTATTGAAGCCGAAGAGCTGTAAGGAGATTAAAATGAATATAAAAGGTATAAAATATATAGGACCAATTTTCGACGCATCTGGATATGCACAGGCGTGCCGTGGATACATATTAGCTATGCATAGACTTGGTATACCATTAACACTGAGACCGATATCATTTGAAAAAAATTTACCAGATTTAGGTAAAGATGGTAAAATTTTAAAGGGATTAGTTAATAAGAAAATTGATTATAATGTAGTGGTGCTTCATTCAACCCCAGAGCATTGGCCTAATCTTAAAGAGTTAGGTAAAGTAAATGTTGGATACTGTGTGTGGGAAACTGATAAATTACACTCGGACTGGATAGGATATATCAATGATAATGTGGGTGCCTGTATGGTATCTTGTGAATGGAGTGTGGAAGTATACAAAGACTCTGGAATAACAGTGCCAGTGTTTAACGTACCTCATGGAATAGATATTGCGGAGTATAAGGATATTGATCCTTATGAAGTGCGGGGGGTAGATCCCAATGCATACAAATTTTATGCAATTTTTCAGTTTATTGAAAGAAAAAATCCACTAGCTATAGTAAAATCGTACTGGCATGCTTTTCAGAACAATGAAAATGTGGCATTGATATTAAAAACATATAGATTTGGATTTACTGAACAAGAGAAAAATGTAATAAAAGAAACCATTAAAAGACTTAAACAAGTGATGCCAATGGATAATTATCCATCCATATATTTAGTAGGAGATATGTTGAGCCGCGAAGAGGTTTTAGGCTTACATAAATTCGGTGATTGCTTGATTAGTTTAGATCGTGGTGAAGGATTTGGGCTAACCCCGTTTGAGGCTGGTGCTTGCGGTAATCCTATAATTGTGACGGGTCTTGGCGGGGTAAATGAATACGCTAAGCCTGAACATAGTTATATTTGTAATTACACTATGAGCCCAGTTTTTGGAATGCCTCAATCACCATGGTATAGGGGAGATCAAATGTGGGCAGAACCAGACCTTGGTAATGCAGTTAAGTTGATGAGACATGTTTATAATAATCAAGTAGAAGCTTCTAATAAGGGGCGTATGCTACAAAGTTATATTGCTAATAACCTTAGCTGGGATGGAATGGGTATGAGAATGGTGGAGGTTATAAAATCGTTATGAAGACTAATATAGCGTTAATAGGATTAGGATACTGGGGACCCAATCTACTGAGAAATTTTAATTCATTGGGAGTATTAAAATCAGTATTTGATTTGGACAGCGACAAGATAGAGAAGTTTGAAGAATCTTATAATAACGTTTACTTTGGCACTGATTGGGAGCCGCATGTAAAGGACAAGAGATTCGGAATAGATGCTGTGGCTATAGCTACTCCTCCAGAAACACACTGTGACATAGCAATTAGAGCTCTTAATATGGGGAAGCATGTATTTATAGAAAAACCTATGACGGCTACTGTTGAGGAGGCTGAAAAAATAATAAAAGTTGCTAAGAAAAAAAATAAAATAGTTATGGTGGGTCATACTTTTTTGTATACTCCTGAGGTTAGAAAGATAAAAGAACTCATAGATGCTGGTGAGTTGGGAGATATTCAATATATACATGCACTTAGACTGAATCTTGGCAAATTTCAAAAGTCAAATGTTGTTATGGATTTAGCTCCCCACGACCTATCCATATTTAACTATCTATTAAATAGTAGAGTGAGAAAAACCCATACTAAAGGGTATAGTTTCATAGATAAAAAAGTAGTGGAAGTAGCGTTTTTAACCTTGGAATACGATAACGGATCGGTGTGTCATTTGCATCTAAGTTGGTTAGATCCGCTTAAGACTAGAACTACTACTATAGTTGGCACTAAAAAAATGTTAATATACGATATGCTTGCGGAAGAGAAAATAAAAGTTTATGATAAAGGTGTTGATGTAGACAATATAAGTAGTTATGGTGATTACTTATTGACGTATAGACACGGAGATATTTGGTCACCTCATACTAAGGTATGGGAGCCTCTTGGTTTGGAGTGCAAGCATTTTATCGAGTGTATAGAAACTAATAAAACACCATTGACTGATGGTGAAAATGGTTTAGAAGTGGTTAAAGCTCTTTCAGGGGCTATGAAATCTTTGAAGACAGGAGTAGAGGTATGGCTTTAGATGATACTGTGGTAGTGGGTAAAGGCACTAAGATATGGCACCCAGAAACCAGTAATATATATGGCGAGGGGTACATAGGGGAAAATTGTAATATTGGTACGTTTGTGGAGATACGTGCTCCAAAAATTGGAGACACTTGTAAGATACAAGCATTTGTATTTATCCCAGAGGGAGTTGTAATTGGAAGTAATGTTTTTGTAGGACCACATGTTTGTTTTACTAATGATAAATATCCTACTGTCAGAGAGTTCGGCAAAGGTGATTGGTTAGAGACTCATGTAAAGGACGGGGCTAATATAGGAGCTAACGCTACTATAGTATGTGGAGTAACTATTGGCGAAGGTGCTACTATAGGGTCTGGTGCCGTTGTAACAAAGGACGTTGCTCCAGGAATTACAGTAGTAGGGAATCCAGCGAGGGAATTAAAATGAAAAATATAATACTTTTTGCAGTTTGGAATAGACCAGAAATGTTACAAATAGTGACGGAAAGTTTGGTAGAAGCTTATGATTATCATCCGTTACCCGATATGGAATTTGTTTTTGCGGTTGAATACCCAAATGATCCTAAGGTTTTGGAACTGGTTAAAAATTTCCCGTTGCCAGTTAGGGACGTGGTTGTGCGTAAAGAAAGATATGCACTTAGTAAAAATATTTTAGAGGGTATGAAAACTGCCATGGCTCATAGTAACGATTATATCATGTTTCAAGCCGATGATATAGTTGTGCATAAGACTTTTTTCAAATTTTATGATACTTTAATTAATACTATAAATTTGGACGAGATTTCTACTTGTACTACAGCTATATACAAAGAAGGCGGGGATGTAAATCTGGTATATAAGGGTCATTTTTATGATGCTGCTGGTGCTTTTATAACTCGTAATTTTTATGAGAATTATATAAAGCACTGTTCTGTGCCCCAATTCTACAATAATAAGCCAGGGTTTGTTACAGCGCTTGATGCTAAATATAAACAACATTGGAAGCCTGGTA
>Ga0180437_10001332_pt1 | contig 42570 bp, 21 predicted proteins | sample SS_ome_4_FD_132410 | JGI IMG/M metagenome (GOLD analysis project Ga0180437, IMG submission 132410) | Hypersaline lake sediment archaeal communities from the Salton Sea, California, USA - SS_3_D_1 metaG | ecosystem: Environmental > Aquatic > Non-marine Saline and Alkaline > Hypersaline >...
AAAATACTTGGTGACATAGCAATGTATAGTAATGAATATAGATCTGCAATGTCTGAAGCAAAACGTAATCTTAAAAACATGAGTTCTGCTGAAAAACAACTAGTACTTGAAACAGAAAGACAAGTAAGAGAGAAAAAACAACGTAGAACATTTGTAGATTATAAGTTTCAAGAAGAGCAGTTGCAGCAATATAATGTCACTGTATCTGATATCATTTCTCCGACTCAGTTTCGTACAAAAGAATTTGGTGATATGATCATTGAAATTCCTGGTATGGGTGAAACAAAAGACGAAGCTGCTGCCATGGAATTTGCTAAAAGAAATCTACTTGGGCAAAATATTACAATACAAACTCCATCATTAGAATCTAGAAGATATTCTAAAAGCAAAGCTGGTCCTGTAATGAAAGCAGCAGCTGTTTTAGATGGTAAAACGTATAGCTCTATGGCTGCAGAAGCTGGTGTTGCACGAGCAGAAAAAGCACAAGACGAGTTCCAACAACTTGATTTTTCTTTTAGAGAACGTTTGGCTGGCGGCATATGGGAAAAAATTACACATAGCATAGAGACTCCGTTAGAATATTTAACACCAGTATCTCCTGCATCAAAATTAATTAGACATAGATCTCCTATTGAAGAATATATTGCAACAGAAGCAGTTGGCACAGGTGCTTCTTTCTGGGATAAACCATTAGAGAATTTTATTATTCCAGCCATAGATATGGCAAAATATAAACTTGGTTTTACTGATATCCCAGAACAAGTACAAGAACGTAGAGATATACAAGAATATTTCGATATGCTCAAATGGGTTAAGTCATCTAGAATAGAAGCAAAAGCTAGAGAAGTTGGAGATAGGGATACTGCAAAGGAATTTAAAAAGCGTAAAGAATCTACTGTGTTCGGTGTGGATGTATTTCAAAGTCCTGCAAAAGTTATGAGGGCTTTACCAAGGAGAGAAAAGGATTTCTTTAATGAATTCCTTAATGCTAAGACCGAGAAAGACAGAAAACAAATCTTAGAATTAATTCCAGATAACGAGAAGAGACTGTATCATTCTCAATGGATGAGACAGAAAGAACAAGCTGCCTACGCAAAACGAGATGCTAAAATTGCAACAGAACAAGATAATGATATTATTGCGACTACTGCAAAAATGCGTGCAGGTGAAGGATACGATTATTCACCAGATATGAGAAAACAATGGGAGCAAGAAACTCGTGGTAATCAAGATTTTGATGAGTGGCTCAGAGAACAGAAAGCAGCTGAATATTTTGACACACATTCTTTACCCGGAGCCGATTGGTTAGGATGGCACCCATCTGTTGACCTAGAAGATGTTAAACTGAAATATGTAGAGAACGCTGGATTAGATTTTCATGATTTTGACTTGTGGGAAAAACGTAAAAGATCCCTTGCTAATAAACCATATATAAATAATCAGTTAATATCACAAATGGAAAATGATGTTGAGTACAATACATATAGTAATGTTGCTCAGAACTCTAAAGCGCTTAGTAAAATGTTTAGCCAATACAAAGCAGAAATTACTCAATCTCAACTAGGTGGGAGTTTAGGTAAAGATAAATATAATGTGCAGATTTACGACGGTCGAAAAGAATTAATTGATAAAGCTATTAAGGGAGTGGGAGCATAACAAATGTTTGATGATGATAAAAATATGCCTTGGAATCTAGCTGCTGGAACTGCCTTTACTGGCGGCGCAGGATATGCTTTTTTAAAAAACAAAAAACTTTTTCAAGAAGCATGGAACACTGCAAATACAGATATTATCGGCCAAACAGTTGCACAGTCACAAAGTCTTACTGGTTTTAATTCTCTTAAAAATAGTATGCCAGGTGCTGATATTTTTGACGAAGCGGTACAGGCTAGTGTATCTGCTTTTGAAAGAAGAGCTGGTGCTGTTGAATCAATAGCAAACATCCACGCTTCTACATATCAATCTTTAATGTCTGGTGGTGCTTTAACACATAAACAAGCGCTGGGTGCAATGTCATCTATTAATAGACAAACTTCTGCTCTTGGCGCATATAAAGCTGGACTTGCTGCTGTTCAAAAATACTCTGGAGACATAAGTTCTTTTCAAGCAAATATACAAAAATTATCTACTGAACAAAGTGTTATGAGTGCTATATCCCCAGGTGGCTTTGGAGGCGCAGCTCGTAAAGGTTTTTCTGATATAAATTTATTACCAGCAAAGGCTAGAGAACATGCTCTTAGAATTCAAAAGAGAGCTGCCGATGCGTTTGGTCTTGAGGGAGCAATAGAATGGTCGTATCAAAATATAGATGATGTTGTTGCTGGGAAGCCTGTAAGTACCCCTATGATGATTGGACAAGTTGGTGAAGATAGATTAGCTGCTATGCCATTGGCACAAACTGGAGTTACATACAGTAGTAAGAACCTTAATACAAGATATGTGACAAGACAAGGGTATGATGTTACTGGCAGAAAAATGTCTTTCCCAGAAATGTACGAAGAAAGTTTAATAGATGCCATACAGCAGTCGAAAACAAAAGCACATTTAAAACAAAATGTTTTAGATGCCAATCAAAGGCTTATTGATCATATGAATATGCGAGACTCTGGCAATAGAGCTGCTGCAATATGGGCAAGTCCTTATATGACTTCTGGCGGAATGGCCAGAGCTAGACTTACAACACAAGAAGCTGTTATGTATGGAGCAATGGAAGAGGACGATATCATTAATCTTTTTGGGAAAGGTCTATATCCTTTTACATCTCCTGGCGCAGCGAGCAAAGGCACATTATCAACAAGAAACTTAGCTGAAGATCTTTTTGGTCCACTTGGTGCATTTGCATCTCCAAGTGATAGACCAACACAATTTGTTCGTCCAGAATGGGGAATTACAGGAGAAGCAAAATCTAGAGCAACAGGGTTTAAAGGATTATTTGGACAATACTACAACAGGTTAGATAGAAAAATACAAGGTCCAATGTATAAGCAATTTATGTATGGTGACAAGTCGCCATTGTCTGGACAGGCATATTCAGCACCACAATTAACAACTTTCTATGCAAAACCTTCACGTAGTGGATATGGTATTGGTTATCAGTCCAGAGCACTTAATCAAATGCTTGCTGCCGAAGAAGGAGTTATTTCTAAGAGTGTTACTGGTATGATGGAATATGAACGTATCATGCAAAAGAAGGTAGCTTTAGATAAAGGTTTTATGGTTAACCAAAATCTTGCTAGTAGTCTTGAAGGTAAAAAGATAGGCGAAACAGTACCTTTAAATATAGGTGCTAAAGAAGGATTTGTCGGTATAGAACGAGGGACGGGTAAGGATATTTTAACTGGATTAGATAGTAACGCTGGTGTTACTGCTATTGGTGCAGAATTAACTGGCAAGAACGAAGCAAATGTTTACCTTAGGGAAAGAAGAAAACTTTCTTCTACAGAGATGTGGAAGTATTTTTCCGAAGAAAGTAAATATATGGCTTCTGCTGCCGACGAAACAAAAATGAGAGGTGTACTTAAAGCCGCTGGAATGGGAGATAGAGTTAATATAGCTGGCCAACCAATAGAAGCTGTGTTCTCTGGTAAGCTTGTTGGTAGAAACAAAATGGCACTACTTACCCAACAAATTGAAGCTACCTCTATGTTTGTTGCACAAAAAATACAATCTGGTTCAATGCAACCAACACCAGAAGTAATAGCATTTTTAGAAAACCCCACTGCTGCTATGAATGTTAAACAACTAGTTAGGTCTGCTGGTAGTTCAGCACACACACAAATACAAAGAAATCTTGTTGGATTAGCAAAGAATTGGCAGTTCAATAGAGACGAAATGCAACTTACATTTGGTCTTATGAGTAGAGATACATTGTCTGACTTTGCAAAATCTGGAACATTGTCATGGAGAGAAGCTGGTCATATTGCTCGTTCACCTGGTGTTGTTGGGCTGACCAAAGGTATGCTTGGTGACATTGCAACAGAAGGTGGGTCCGGCAAATGGGGAACATTTGAGCCTAGTGGATTTAGAGCATTGTCTATGAAGGGTGAAATAGGACAGCGTTATGCTGCTGAACTAACTACAAGAATTGCTGGCAAAGGTGAACTTGCTGCTGCTGACAAAATGGCTGCAACTGTATTAGGTCAAGAGTCGTTGTTTGATAAATTAGCCAGACAAGGTAGACCATTAGAATCTTTTATGTCTGGAGATATTGCACAATCAGAAGGCAGGTACGTAAAACTTGGTAGAAAACTAGGTGCTCTTGGTGGGTCTGATGTTATGTATATACCTGGAACATTAGAAGCTCCAGAACTTATGCAAGCAAAAATGGCAAAAGGAGAACTTATAGACACTCCACTAGTAAAAGAACTAGGTGGTTTTAGACGTGCTATGCGTGATGCAGAAATGGGCAAAATAACTACAGAGCAACTAGAAGAGGCTGCTGCTGGACTTAGAACATCTGTAGTACAACAAGCAGAGTCACAAGCTTCAGCCAGAGGCAAGATTATTGGATCAAAATATCTTACTGGCCAAAGAAAAACTTTTGCTAAAGATCCTGGTGTGTTCAGAATCTCAAGTGCAACTGGTGAAGATATGTTTGGTGACCTAATAAGCCGCGCACAAGCAGATGACCAAATACAATTCTTACAACAACAAAGAGAAGCTTTTAGAAAAGGCGAATCTATTACTGGTGGCATATGGAGACATCCTACATCTGGGCCTGAGTCATTTCAGTTTGTTAATTTTAAGAAAGATGCAAATATGGTCGATGGTATGTTGGCCGCGCCTACTAAATTTGGAAAAATATCATTTCAAGATAGCAGAGTTTTAGATGTTGACGTGTCTGAAATGGTTGGTATGAAGGGTGACTTTGATAAGGATCAATTTACATTATCGCTAATCTCAGATAGAAGAACCTCTGACCAAGCTCGTCGTGCTATGAACAAAGATATTAGAGAAGGGTATACACAGTATTTGTTTAATCACTATGCCATGAAAGATATGGTTGAGGGTAACGTTAGCAAGGGTGCTGGGTTAGACCCCATGGTAGAAGGCTATAGAAAATTATCTACCGCAAAAACCACAACTGGTGAAGTAAATATAGCACTACAGAAACTTAAACTTGGTGTTCAATATAGCAAAGCTGAACAATATAGACCTATGGCTGAGTTATTCTGGCATCTTGAAGAAGCTGCTATTGGTGGCAAACATGGTGTTTTAGAAGGTGACTTTTATAAATCTATTACACAAGCTGTTGATGAGGGTGGAGAGAAAGGTACTGCCAGACTAGAGGGTGTTATTAAAACCATTATGGGTGACAAACCAAGAACTATTACTGGAACCATGACTGACGCTAGCGGAAGAGTTACTCAACATAGTTTAAAATATGAACCACGCAAATGGGCAGAGACTGCAATTAGTTCTTATGACTCGGTAAGCAAAGAAATAGATACTGCAATGAAAGCTAATGCTGCATCTAGAGGTAGACATGGTGGAGGCATTGCGTTAGAAGAGGCTGTTAGAATGTTTCATTCTCGCCGCACTGGATCTGTAGATGTTACAAAAACTATGATGCAAGCTAATGCTGGTAACATTAACAAATTCACTATGCGTGCATCAAGAGCTGTTATGAGAGGGCAAGTAAAAGCCAGAAGTTTACTTAGTGCAGCTGGCAGAGCAAAGAAACCTTTACTTGCTGGACTTGGGGTTGCCGCTGGCATTATGCTTATGGCCCCTAGTACTGCTGGTGTTATGAGAAATCCAGAAGGCGCAAATAGTGGAAGAAATGTAGATTTTGAGAATCCAGATTATGTTGGCGGTCATCCTATGAATCCACCAAGTCCTGGTATGAATATGTCACCTAAAATATATGATATGGGTGGCGGAAGAAGAACCTCGCATGCTAATATAAGAATGCGTACTGATGACCTGAATTCTTCCTCTGATGATCTAATGAGGAGCGCACGACAACTCTCTAACGGAGGCAGTGTGAACATAAGAACTAAAGATGACAGATCTATATTAGATGCTAATTCTTTGGCGAGAAAAATTCACGAGAGGCTTTAATTAATGAAAAATTATGGGAAGCAAGGAGATTGGACACAAGGACAAGATCCTATAAAACGTAATAATAATAACGAGTTTGAAGACTACGAGCGCAATAAAGATTTATTTGACCCATGGTCTGATGGTGTGTCTAGCGAAAACTTTCCAGATGGAACTAATAGACCAGACCTTCAACAAGAGATAATTGAAAAATCCAAAAAGCCAGAAGAAATATTTAAAGCGTCGTCACACTTTTATGCATTCCCTGATAGTTTTTTAATATTAAACGATATACATTTGTACAATGTACCTATAACTGGAATATCACTTTCCACACAAACTGATGTATTTATTGGAGAAACCCTACGTTCATCTGCTCCTATTATTGATTCAGAAGGCCGACAAGATGTTACTTTGAATTTAAGCATTCCTTTTCCTCCGGGCGAATCACAAGTTGTTAAACTTAGACGTTTGATGGCAGAGATAACAAAACATCCATTGGTATTTGTACATAACAATGCAATAAAACAAAAATTAGGTGTTGATGAATTTGAAACTACTATCTTTATTTTAGAAGCAGGTAGTTTGCGTAGCACAATGGAAACAGTTGGATTGGTTGTGCTTGATTTACAATTACATTATTTTAATTACAAACCATTTAGTAAGCATTTTTATTACAATGCAAAATTACCTGGTTACACTCAACCATCTGATGAATCACAAGTATCTACTGCAATAGTTGAGCAGATTGATTTAGATGAGTTGTCTGGGTATGAGTCATCTGATTTTGTGTTATCTAAAATATCAAATCAGGCAAATAATGAAATTAGAGATAAAATATTAAATACTTATGCAGCAGAAAACCACCATGTTCCTGTAAATTTACCAATACAGTCAGACGCTTGGATGTATTTTGCTAATCATTTAGAGTCAATGTCTGCACCTATTACTGACGACGCCAAAGATTCTCTTGGTTTTAAATTCAGAGAATATAAAATAATTATGCCGCCGGATAGTCAATTTGCGGAAAGCCCTGCTACATTACAAGATCTTATTGACTACAAATACAAAGATGTTGATGAACTTTATTCTCCTAAGAATTGGAGAAAGTTAATTGGCCAAAAAACATTAGATGATACACTTAGAACACACGATAGCCAGACTGAGCAAGATAAACAAATTGAAGCTTTGACTAAAAATACTGGCACTGTAGACCCTACGAGAAAAATAAGATTCAAAAATAAAGCATCTGGCAAAACAATTTCTGTTCCTTTGTTAAACGAAAAAGGAGAAATACCGACAGATACAATTTATCAGCTTTCAAAGCTTGCAGACAAAAGAAAGCTTACAGCTAATAAGTCTATCTTTTTATCAAAAGAACTTATTAAGCTGTTTGCAAAAATAGCTAATCATTATCCTGGTCGTACTATTACATTTGTTTCTGGTATACGAGACCCTGGTTGGATGAGAAAAATTAACCCTGCAACAAATAAATTTTATACAAAAGACCCTAAGCCAAACAAAGTGCGCAAACATGTAATTGGGGATGCTATGGATCTTACTATCAAAGGCGTGCCGAATGAAGATCTTTTTGCCTGGGCAAAAGACAACTTAAAAAGATCAGGAAAGGGTTTTTATCCAAATTCTAAATTCGTTCATATTGATACTCGCCCAACTGATGCTATATGGATAGATCTTTCTTACCCAAATAAGAAATCACAATATATAAAAGGTGATCAATCTTACTTACATAATTACTTTACAAAAAAATATGGCATTGAACAAAGTACTAGTACAGAAATAGATGATGACGTTGATACTATTCACAACGAAAATGATATAAAGTCTGATCGTCGCACCCAACAAGAAGAAACTGCCAGCTATAAAGGTAGTGTTTTTGAGCAGGTAGAGAAACAACGTATACTCAAAGAAGCAAAAACTGAAGCCGAGTATAAAGCGTTACAAGCAAAGTTAAACAACACAAGTAAACACGATCCATTAGCAAGAGAAAAATGGATAGATAAACAGGCTGCCGATGGTTGGCATTATTATTATGACGACCAAAAGGTAAGAAATGTATTTTACAGGGATATACAATTAAATATTTCCAGTGATCCTGAAGTTCAGAATTTTGGCAATGCACTAAAAAATATAGTTTGTTCTAGTATATCTACAACATTTGGACATAGGATTGCTCCTATGAAACTCACAAGCCAGCCATATTATACTTACCAATTCCTCGGAGCGGGTAATAAAACTGGTCAAATAGTATTAACCTTTGCTGGCAAAGAAGGAAAACGCTCTGCTAATATTCTTAAAGAGTTATTCTCAAAAGCTGTTAATAATTCTAATCAATTCACTTCTATTATAAAAGGATCTGGTGCAATAGAATTAGTTAATACGTTCTTCCGGCGCGGTGGACAAAATACAATACTAGCTCTTTCTGGTATAAAAAATGTAATCATTGTTGATGCAGCAGACGTTAGTGCTCCTGAGAGTGTAGACAAACATCAATTGATTATAGAGTTTATTGCACAAGATTTTGCTAGTGAGCAGTTTGAAGATAAATTTGCCACCACTATAAGTGAGAAGCAAAAAATCATTAGAGCGCTTATGAGACATATTAAAATTGGTTCTAATAAAATAACTTCAAATATTAGTGTGGATTCTAACCTAGTACAATACAATCCGGATTCTGCAGGTAAAACTTATACGACTGTCAATGGCACTCCAGAATGGTTAGGTAAACTACTTGTTGATACAGTTGATATTTGTAAAAGACTTGACGAAGAAATGCCACCAATAGCATGGAAGAGAAGTACAAAAGGCGAACTCACGTGGCAAGACGTATATAAGAAGTGGGGCGCTGATCACGTTATGAATGGTAGAGTAGAAAACATTCATAGTGACGAACGTAATATTGCTCGTGATTATTATGATGCTTCTAATCCATATCATCATGAAAACCCAATAGATACCATTAATATATCAGAAGAAAAACTAAAAGAAACCAGGGGTGATTTTAGATATAACGGTGGTCAAAAAACAAATGTAACACACGGTAAAGTGTTCCGTAGATGGACATCTGAAATGAATGCTATCTATCGTAGGTTTAAAACATATATGAATGACGAAGAGAATATGCGTAGATTCTTTCCTGGTGTACTAGAAGACACAATAGGCTTCGTAGCTTCTAATATCAATTCATGCTATGAAGATATGCATATGCCAAATCTTCCTGGTACGCTAGTTGCTTTGCCACCAGAATACTATGTGTATGATGACTCTAGTGAAGATCCATTAATTGCCAATATGACAGATAGTCAAAATATGGAGTTGCGTCTTGAGAATCACGTAAACAATACCTATGCATCTGTAGAAAGATACATAGAAGGATCTTTTCTTGGTGGTTCTTATTTGTCAAAGAACTTACCAAAGATATTAGAACAGAGAGCATCAGAACACAAAAGATCAGAAGGCGAAAGAAACCTTAGTTATTATTGGAATTATTTTCAAAATGGTGGAAAAGCTTGGGAACCAATATATACACGTAGGGATGACATTGATACAGTAAACAATGGCTACTCTTCATGGGAAAAGAAAGTATCAACAGAATATGGAGCAGACAGTAAATCAGGTGCTAACTTTAAATACCTAGATGCTATCACTAGACTGTCTCCATATATACGTGAAAACAGACAGTGGGATTCAGGAGTAGGCGAGAAGTACAATGCAAATCTTATAGAGTCACTGTATGGTGAAGCGAATAAGCTTCTTGCATTTGGTCCAAATCCACTTCTGGAACCTGTTGATGCAGCTTATGCTGGCAAAGCACTTGACCCTGCAAAAGACAGACTTGCTAATAATATAGAAGCAAGAAATGATCTAGAAGGTACTTCTGTACCTGGTGATTCTACTAAAGGCAATAATCGTTTAGCCACTACAAAAGATGGTGGGGCTACTTTTAGCTCTACAGCTGAAGAACGAGAAAAAGATAGGTATGATATTAAAGATATTATTCCTGGTGTATCTGCAGTTGATCTGTTTGGCTTTGGTGCACGTGCTTTGGGTGCTATGGCTTTTCTTGTTCCTGGAGCAACTGCTGCCTTAAATGCTATCGCAGATATTACTGATAACGCAGAAGCAATAGGCAATACTGCTGAGGCAATATTTTCAGACACGAGAGCGTTAAAATATTCTCATTTTATTACCGAAAACGCAGAAAAAGAAGAAAAGAAACGTATAGCTCAAGTAGCATCTAAAACTGCACTAGCTAAAAAACGTAATGACTTATCTATGCGTAGGGCTTTCCCTACTTTTAGAATCTTCTTTATAGAGGATGACACTGCACAGTCAGACTTTGCTGGTGGTGGCCACTTAAAAGCCTTTCATGATTTTTATAGTTACTCTGCTATACAAGAAATCAAAATACACGAAGATAGAGAGATAGCTGCATCTATGGCTGTAATACGAATGACCAATATAGGTGGTTTGTTGTTACGAAGAAGATTTGGTGAGAGTGACAAAGATGTCAATAAGTATGGCAAAGATGCAGAACGACAAGGTATTTTTGCTGACACTGATCAAGAACACCCTTTTGAGAAAATGATCCTACAAGATGGTGTTAAAGTACAAATTCGTCTTGGGTATGCAGCCAATCCAAACCATTTAAAAACAAGGTTTCTAGGACAAGTTGTTGAAGTTGCTCTCGCAGAGAACGGTAAGATTATTGAAATTCATTGTCAAGGATATGGTGCTGAATTAGAATCTGTTCAGCTTGGTCCTTTAGAGGATGGTCCTGTTTTCTATTCATCTCAGCAAGCTTTATCCGGCGCGATCATACAAGATTCCATAGCAAACTTTGGTAGACAAGATAGATATCATCGCGCAAACCCTGCATCTGCAAGACACTCATGGACAGGCGGAAGAGGAGATAGTCTGCTTGCTGGATTAACACCAAGGAATATACTTTCAGAATGGTCTACAAGAGGATTAGAAAGTGTGTTTAATAGATACCAATTCTTAAACTATCCACAAGATGACAATATATATGCTCCATCTCCTGCTACCTATGCTTCAACTTGGGATACATTTTGGAACAACGCCTGTGCGTATCGTCCATTAAAACAAACACCTTGGGAAATATTTAAGGAACATGAACTTCGTCATCCTGGATATATATCTATGGCAGTTCCTTATGGTCACGAACCAAGAATGACAATGTTTTTTGGTAGTAAAATGCAACACTATTGGAGTAGACCACCAAGTGAAATGGAAGTTGCTTTGTCTCGTGGCGCAAAAAATGAAATAACAAAACTACGCAATAATGTTTGGAATATTTTTACTGGCGATGGACTATTAGAAAAAGGTCTTCTTAATGACTTACAAAAATTTGTTAGTGGCTCTCCAACTCTTGGAGCTGCTTTTGTAAACGATATTCTTACCTCTGGTTCTAGATACGACACTGGATTTGCACTTGGTGAGTTGTTTGGTAGATATGTACCGTTTAGAAATTATCACTATTTTGACAGTTATCACCATATCTTAAAGAATGAGATTAGCACATCTGTTGATGGTACATACAATGAAGTAGAAATATACTACACAGAAGAAGAAGGAAGTATAACTGATGATGATGCTGATGATGTGGTAGAGCATGTTGAGAAAGTTCACAGGGGTGGAGCAGGTGTTTTTGCTGTTAAGCTTGATGAGAATATACCAGAGTCTTCAATTAGATCTTATGTTGCAGAATACCCTTCTTGTGTTACTACTGATATGGCAAGAAAATATGCCCAAGGTATTTTCGCAACAACATTAAGAGACGCCTATAAAGGTGAATTAATTGTTATAGGTGATGAAAATATTAAACCTTATGATGTTTGTTTTATTAATGACGCATCTATTAATATGACTGGACCTGTCGAAGTAGGAGCTGTTACCCATATATTTAATCGTGATACAGGATATGTTTCTGTAATAAAACCAGACCTTTGTGTTGAAACAAATGATTATTATACTGCCAGTGTATTTGATGTCGCAGCATCTGCAATGTCGTATACTTATGGAGACTTTGCACTTGGCGCTGTAATCCCTGGATACAATGCCCTTAAGACTGTTAGTTTTCTTGCTTTGAGTGCGGGCGTTAAATTTGCAATGTGGACACAAGATGGTGCTCCTGTATTAGCAACCCCATTAACTCTTGGTGGTAAACCATTCTTAAGTAATTCTCTTGGTCCTAATCATACTTCATTGATCTTACAATACGAGGGTAAATGGAATCAATACTGGGATGATCTTAGTGATGCATGGGATAGGTTTGATCTTTCAGAGAAAATATTTGAAACCTCTGTTAATACTCAAAAAGGTTTTTATGAGTTATTTGGCGCAGACGCAACTGGTGGACTGGAGGAAGCATAATGCCTGGTAAGATTGGTGGACATACACAATTTGGCAAAAAGATTAATCAAGTAATCAGCAAGACTGATCATTTAGATGTAGATCGTTTTAAAACAGCAAGAGCTATTATTAAAAAATCATACCAAGATTTATATGTCTTCACTATGAGTCTACTAGATAACAATGGTAATATTGTTGGTGAAACTGGTCCTATTCCTGTTATAGGTACAGAAGATCAGCTTGCTATGTTTTATGGTTCTCCTGCCAACATGACAGGTGGAGAAACAGAGTCATGGGAAGTTATAGTGTTTTATCACGGCACTAGTGTAAGTAATGGTGTTGCTTTGATAACTAGAAGATTGCAACAATTAAAAAGTGGTAGATACGAAGCTGTTGCTACGGCAAATGAGCTTGTTGCGAAGGGCGTTGCGTATGCCCCTCCAGGCTCTGGCATGATGTAATGGTATAATATTAGAAGGAGAAAATAAATATGGCAGATCCAAAAACTATAAAATCACATCCGTCCTCTGATTCGGGTATTGTTGTATCTGAAAAATCAGTCAGATTAACAGCAGCTGAAGATAATGGAATAATGGTAGACGAACGTGGTACCTCTATAGCAGGACCAATGAGTATTGTTTCGAGTCCTAATCAGGTTCGCATAGGTGGTTTATTCACATTTCAAACTTCTGTAATGGGTATCTTGCCATCAACAATGGCAACGCCTAGTGCAATGTATATGATCGATCCTCCTGTTAAACAAGTAGTTAATCTTGTTAAGCAAGTTGCTATGATGGGTGCTATAATTGGTGGAACGATTGCTGCTGGAGCTGCGTAAATATGCCACAAATCTATGACAGAACAGACCTTATGTGGACTGGACGAGGAGACTTAGTTATTGGCCATGATGGCGATATTATGGATACTTATGCAGACCCACTAAGATCTATCTATCAAGAGATACGTAGTCGTATTAAATCAGAAGTTGGCGATTGGAGATTGTACCCTGATATATCAGCTAGCTTGTCAGATTATGTTGGAGAACCAAACAACAAGGTTACCGCAGAAGCTGTTAAAACTAGAATCATATCTTCTATTACAAGAAACGGTCTTGTTCATAATGCTGATGTACAAGTAAGATATGCACCAATTGAGAATGACAAACTTATGTTGAGAATAACTATCAAGGTAATTGCTACTGCGCAAAACGCTGGCAGTGAATATCTTGGTATTAATATTTTGTATAATTATTCTGAAAATCACGCATATTTTATACAGTAGGAGTTGACAAATGGTATTTTTCGAAAGAACACGAAGAGAAATTGTATCGGATTCTTTAGAGCGATTAAGCGCTGAAACAAATATAACGCAACTTGCTCCTGGATCTAAAACAAGATTTCTACTTGATACTGCCGCGCAAGAGCAAGAAGGCCAACACAGGATCTTCGACATCAATCTCATGCAAGCATTTATTAAATATGCTGATGGTAAATTCTTAGATTTCTTTGGCGACATGATGAATCTGCCAAGACATGAGTCTACACATGCAGAATCAGAAGGTGGCAACTTTATGTTTTATGTTGCTACTGGTACGTTTGGTGACATAAACAATGCCAATGACATACGTATACCTTCCGGAACTACAGTTCAAACAGTCCCCTATGATGGCACTGTTATTACTCCAGGTATTGAGTCCCAACCTGTAATACAATACAACACCACTGCAGATGTGGTTTGTCTCGCTGGTCAGTCTTTCGTATATGCCCCGGTAAGGGCAGTCATTGAAGGGCTTGGATCTGACGTTCCAAGGAATGTTTTGAACCAACATTCTTTTACCAATTATACATTAAATGATTTGTCTAAATTAAAATGCACAAATAGATACGCTATTTCCAACGGTGAAGATAGAGAAAGTGATTCTTCTTACCGCTATAGATTATCACAAGTTTTCGCGGCAAAGAATCTTGCTGTATTTGCTGCAATTAGACTAGCTGCTCTTAGTATTCCTGGTGTTAATGATATTACTGAAGTTATGTGTGAACAGGGACCTGGAACATACTCTATTTATGTTAAAGGTTTTACTCCAACAACGAGCCCAAGGTTACTACAAGAAGTTGCTAGTGCAATTCAACTGGTTAGTGGCTATGGTATACGTCCTTTTGTTTTAGCGCCGCTGCCAATAGGAATAGAATTAATAGCTTCGGTTTCTTGGAATCCAAAAGCTACTTCTACACAAATAGCACAAGGATATAAAGACATGAGGAATGCAGTTGAGAGTTACTTGAATCAAACTGACATTGGCGAAACTGTTATATTCTCTGATCTTATAGATAAAATGTTGAACTCTACACCTTATGCTTTTAGTATTGGAGCAAGCACGGTTAATAAGTTTGAAGAAATATATGGATATAGGACTGATCCTGTATCAGAAGGAACAGTTAGGAATATACTTACAGGTGATGAAGTAGAACCTTTATACAACGAAAGAGTTATTTTAGAAACTAGTGGTAGGCATAGAGGTATTCAATTTCTTACAAGAGGTAATCAGTAATGGTATTAGGTACTTATCCTAGCAATAGATATGCTCGTTCATGGGTCACCCAGAGACTTTTTAATCGTGCGCCGCCGTGGTCACAGATACGTAAAAGCCCAGTGTCTGTTGGACAACAATTATATAATCCTATTGCTGGATACATACAAGAGACAATACAAATGCTTACTCAAGAGCGTTTTAATATGTTTGCCTCTACTGTAGATTTAAATGATTTAGATATATTACACTGGCTACAGCTACCAGACGACATGTCTTTCTCTTACACAGAAGATTCTTCTGGGGAGAAAACATACGTACCACCGAATGTTTATGCAACCATACAAGGTTCAGAACAACAAATAACTCAAGCTGAAAATAACGATATTGAAACATTGGCTTACAATTGTATTACATCACGGATTCGCAACGGTGAAACATCCTATTCCTACTCGTCTGTATTACCTACAACTCTTGTGTCTAATATTAGTAGTCTTTCCCCTAACTCAATGCCGATAAATGGTCACTTGTATATAACCATTTCTAACAATGATACATGGGAAAAGCGCTCAGTTGACAAAATATATTATCCCAAATGTTATATAACAGGAACGACAAGAAAAGGTACAACTCTTACCGAAGCAGTTCCTTTAAGATACAATGGCACTTTTAAAACAGTAAACGAATGGGAGTCTGTAGAAAGTTTCATGGTTAGCTATGTTGATTCTACTGCTTATCTCACAATTGAACTATTCCCCTTTGCACAAGATGGACATTTAGATACACAAAATATTTTTGTTCCAGCAGAAGGTGGAGAGCGACCACTCTATATTGATCTTGGTACTAGATCATGGGGCTCTACCTTATTGGGTAAAAGTTTTACTGTAAGTAATTTTGATATTATCAGAGCTGGCGTAGACGAAAAAGATACATTTTATGAGATAGAACTTTTAGATGAGAATAACTTAAATGTAAACCTTAATGGTTTTGTATTAAAACCAAATAGTAAATTTATGTATGGTGTAGATGACAATAACTTTTATGTATATGATACTTCTTTAGAGTTTCCCAATTGTCAAAACATGGATGGAGAAAGTTCTGAAACCAAAATTGATCTATGGGCAGAGACATGGATATATACACGCGGAGCTACTACAGAAATACGAACTAGAAATAATGCTATCTTAGATCCTCCATCTAGAACACAGTGGACGCTAAGAGATCCTGATGGTATTGAGTATTATATAGCAGAAGATGGTACATTGTTTCCAACTACTACAACTGCTTGGATTGAAAACATCAAATGGTATGATGGGTTATTTGACGAAATGAAGATTCCAATTACTTTTCTTAAGAATGGAGAATATATAGTTACACTGGAAGCTCAATATGTTGATGACAAATTTCAAACAACAGAAATACTTAAAACAAAATTTATGTTCTTCGTTCCTGCTATCACACCAGAAATACAACTATCTTTGCCTACTGCATTAAGGTCACCAGAGGATATTGGTTTAGATTCTGATTTGCGTGTTTGGTTAAAAAAATACGGAAGAATATATTTACTTGAAACATATCATGATTACTTTCTGGTAGACTATGAGAAGAAGATAGTTTGGTGTAACGAAGAATATTCATCACTTAGGGTAACTGTTTAATGGGCAACAATATGAAATTTCAAAGTTTTGCTTTTAGAATCACTAGTATAAATGAATATACTGGCACACCTACAAGTAAAAATATAGTTAGTCATCTTGATTTGATTTCAGATCTAGTGTCTTTAAATCGTCTCGATGAAGAAACAAATGCTGAATTTAAACAAAGGATTATGGACGTTGCTGTACATCCTGATGGTGGCACATACGAAGGTGCTATCAATGGTATTACTAGAGAGCTTGGGTATTCTAGACAAAAAGCAATGACTATTTCTCTTAAGTTAAATAGTGCTGGCAATCCAATAGCCAGAAATCCAAGAGTTGATATTCTTGCAAACAAGGTTGTTTTGTATAGTGATTATCGTACAGACGGAACAAGAGTAATAGATTCTACAATTAGGACATACCAACCAACAGATACTGGGTATTTTCTGGATGATTTGGTTGCCGCTATCAATACGTCTCAATGTTTTTCTGCAACGATAGAATCTGGAATGAGACCAAATACACACTCTACTAATCTTATTAACGGCAATACTGATATTTATGTACAGGGTGATCCAATTGATACTGACTCGCTAACTGTATTATCAGCACAACATATCGTTGAAACAAGTCTTGTTTTTGATGAGACTGAAACTTTTAAAACAGAGGTTACTGGCACTCCTTCTGCAAAAGGAGAATATATGGTTGACCGCGTAAATGGAAAAATATATGTATACTCTGTTCCACAAGGAGATTTAGCTGTGTCTTATCATGGATCTGTTTTTCCTTTTGAAGTAGACTATACTCCAATAAAGATATATACTTTTCAAGATGACGATTTTCAATATGAACTTTTTAATCACGAGACAGACGACTCTGGTACTGAAATAAATACTGTTCTTAACACAGAAGGGTCAGAAACATATCATCAGCTATTTACAGAAACAAAGGTATTTTGGGGTGAATAATGACGCTTACTAGATCAAGTATTAAAGTAACTACTGAACAAATAGTTGTCAGAGAAGCCAGTATGAGACCATATGTTGGATTCGAACACCCTCTTGATATACCTGAAGGTTGGACATTTGATATAAAGAGATGGGGAAGTCCTTTTGATCTTAAACTTCCATCTCTTCCGAGATTATCAGATCCATCTATACAAGGTGTTAGTGCTTCTAGTTATTTTCGCTCTGGAGTTGGCGCAGCAAATTTAGATGATCTTTATGTTAGTGACTTTACTGAGGTATTGCAAGACGGCGAAAAACACTGGTACCCGTTTGTAAGTAATGGTTTTTACTATCGTTATAATGTTGATTATTTTTATTACAGCGACAACAGCGTAGTTCAGTACATCAATACAAGCGATAATCGCGACGGTAGAAATTATATTGAACTTTCTACCACCCCAGATATCACAACGCCAATCCTTGCTGCTACTTTTAAGCGTGATTCTTTAAAAGAGAATACTTATAAAACACGCATTAATCAACGATACAGATTTACCGGGATATACTCAAGCGGAACTCAATTAGAAACAGTTTCTGATTTGGGCACTATTACATGGGCCAATGTAGATACTACCAAAAGAGAATTTGTAGTTGATAGCAACACCATAGATGGCACAACAAGACTTTGGTTTAATCGTGACTACTCAGAACAGTATGGTGTTATACCAACACAATATAATGATCTAGCTGCATGTGAGTATCTTGGTTTGTCCACCGGCTCAGACTATCAGGTGTTTTATTTAGAGAATTTTCCTGTTCTTGCTGATAGTTCATTTCATCTTTATGTTGCTAATAGTACAACATGGGAAGAATGGACTAGAATGGATTCTTGGTGGGATTTAATTACTGGAAGCTGGTCTTATCCGAATACCAAAAGATACTTTTTAGATAAAGATTTAGGTATTGTTTATTTTGGTAGTGCCGCTGGAAGTGGAGTTCCAACTTCAGGAACACACATTGTTGCTGCTTACACAACAGTGCCAAGAATAGAATACGAAGAACTTAATAGAGATCAGAGTATTGTTGCTATAGATGCTGATGTTAATCCCGTAACACAATCTACGAATCAAGGGTTTGTTTGTATATCACACAGTGATCTTGAAGCTGCTACTATTACATTAGAAATAAACAAACAAAAGATTTTAGGGACTGCTTCTCCAATTGAATATGGTCCAATCACTGTAGGTTCTGATTACGGTATTTTAAAGGCCAATGTGCTTTCTGCTAGCAGTGTGCCTGTAAGTGATGTGGAAGTTGGATTTACAATAAGCCCAGTAGATTTGGGTTATTTAGACGGTGATAGTGCTTCTATATCTGTAACTGATTCTTCTGGTGACGCTTATACTACATACCAACCACCCGTGTCTTCTGATGAGCTTGGTTTTTATACAACTATTGTAAGAAATTCTACTCATGCAAGTTATCCAGATGACAGGGAGCTTATTCTTAGTGTTTCTGAAACCGGGCTTACTGGAAAAGAAGATGAAATATATTTATACCAAATTTTAAAAGACGATCCTATTATGGGTCATGAAGATCTTGATGCTCTTTTACTTTCTATGTATCAAGCCGATACTCCATCTTGGGTGCAAGATGCTGCTGATTATGCACAATGGTCACAAGAAATGATTCTTGAGCATGACTTAGAAGCATGGGATGGTGCTACTGTTTCTGAAGGTGATCCTATTAATGGCAGGAAGGTAGTTGTTTATCAACAGTACGGAATGAGTACTGTAAACCTGCTTACTGATGGTGATATGGAAACTGTTCCCTCTACAGATCCTATTGTGGATGGTAATTTTGAAGCAACATTAACTGATGTAATTGTTGATGGAGACATGGAGGCTGTTGGAGTTGCTGCTTGGTCAGAATGGGACTGTACACCAACAAAAGATACAACACCTCCGCTACAAGAAGGAACACAGCACTTAAGATTAACAGCTGATGTTGGCGCTGGCACATGTACTGTTACGCAAAGCGTTTTAACTTCTGGTAAGTCATATAGGATTACTGGATGGGCTAGAAGTGATGGGACTGAAGCCCCAAAAATATGGGTTGGTAGTGGCAGTTTAATATGGACAGGTGGCACTACAGGAACCTGGGAGCAGTTTAATCTAACATTTTTATCTGGTGGTACAGATGTGGATCTTGGATTTACCTGTTCTGGCCCAGGTGGAAGTGAGTATGTCGAATTTGACGACATTGAAGTTTTAGAACAAAATGGTTCTTGGTTAAGTTCTAAAAAGATATCTAGAGAATCTTCTGACATAGCTGGCAGTACGTACTGTTTAAGATTACATAATACATATGCTACAGCATATCAAAACGTTTTAACAATTGGAAAATCATATAAAGTTTCTGGAAAAGCAAGAAGTTCTGGTACTGGAAATGAGTATCCATTAATTACACATGATGGGTCAACTATGTGGACTGGAACAATTTCCTCTAGTTGGCAAGATATATCATTTACTTTTATTGCTACAGCTACAGACTTTACGTTAGCAACATTTGCAAATGCTGCTGGCGAATATAGTGAATACGACAACATAACAGTTATAGAGCAAAACGGCGCTTGGGATACATCTACTAGTACAACTATAGAAAAAAGCACAATAACACCATATGAAGGAAGTCAATGTTTAAAGATTACTGCTCCTATAGACATAACTCCTCCTGTGCAAGTGGAGGCTCATCAATTAGCAGTAACTACTATTGGTGTAAAATACAGAATTACTGGTTGGGCTAGAAGTGATGGCACCCAAGCACCATTGGTTACAAATGATGCTACAACATTGTGGACTGGTGGAACTACAGGAGCCTGGGAACAATTTGATGTTACTTTTACTGCTACGGCTACTGGTATCTATCTTGCATTTACTTCATCAATTGCGACAGGTGGAACTGAATACGTAGAATTTGATGATGTACTACTAATAAACTACGAAACAACCGGTCCACTTCTTGATAGTACAGCTGTTAATCCAGTAACTGGTTCTTTAGGCGCTTATGTCCCTGTGCGGCCATATCTAGTGGAACAAATTGATGATGCTAGCGACCCATATGATGGGTTTTGGAGAGTTGTAGTTCCTGCTGGTTCTGCACCAGATTGTGGAGTAGGTTCTTCTTATGAAATAGGTGGATACTGGTTGGTATCCAGTAAACTAGTTACATTCCAAGCACACTGCTGGAGTCCATACTATAATCAATATATATATAGTGACTCGGTAATTGGAAGAATATCCCTTCCTGAATATATGCTTGGTGAATATATAAATACGTCTGACCAGAAAGTTCCATTTGGATGGAAGTTAGTTGGTGACAACGACACTGTTGCTTCCGGTATAGACGGAGCAACTTTTATTACAATTAATCCACACTCTGGACCGTACAATGTAATTGATCTAGTTGGTGGAACAGGTGAAACTGATGAATGGGCATCTGCTCCTTTTAGAACATTAGGTTTTACTTTTGAGATTACTACTCCGTAGGAGGTATTATGAGTCAAGATAAAATGCAAGATGTTTTCCCGGTCCCTTTTGATTTTGTAAAAGGAGAACAGGGAACAGCACAAAAATTTACAGGACTTGTCAAACATACAGATAGCGCATTCTCGCGCATGTCATTGGGTATTGGAGATCCTTGGGACTATACTAGCCACACTGGTTCTGGTGGAGCATATAGATTAAGCTTAAAGAATCTTAGTCAAGCTAGTATTGCTAGGTGTGTTGGTCCATCTGATTGGATGTCTCCAGCTGGTGGATGTTGGAACCAACAGAATGTAAGTTCTATAAATGTTGTTTTGGCCGCAGATAGAAACTCATGGACTCTTGGTTACCCCTTGGTTAAGGTAGATTCTACTCTTACTGAAACAAGTAAGTCTTCTAGTATCAGTGCGTTAACATGGTCAGATGTTTCTGTTTCTGGAGATACAGACAGTGTATTAAATTCAGAAAAAGCATCTCCAGAACTTGTTGTTGCTGATGGTGATTTTTATGTTGATTATTACAAAGGTGTAATCACTGCATACGAGGTTACTTCTGTTGCTATTACACTTACGATAAGTAATCTTAATATGTTTGGCCCTGGCGTTCCATGGGGTACACAAAATGTTATACCAAACTGGGAAGAGTCAACACTTTGTACTGTAGCTAAAGTTGGAGATGTTGGTAGTGTAACAACCTACACACTTACCTTTCCTTCTGTCGCGAATCAAACACGTACATCTGATGTTAATGCATATGGACAAAGATCTTTGGCATCGTCTGATGCTGACGATTCAACTTGGGCATACCTACCTGGGTACACATCTTTATATAGATTACCACCTGCTATAACAGGAGCTGGTCTTTCTACTGGAGATACGATCCCAGAAGGTTTTTGTTTATTGTGGGACGGCCCAGAATCAACAGGCAGGGTAGTACCACAAATAACATTTAAATATAAAGATGCTAATTCTCTTACGCTTGAAACTCCATTAGATTGGTTAACAGTTGGTAGTTCTTCATATAGAGTTATTGTTTCTGGTAGTAGCGTGGCAGAAAATATTAATTATCTTATGCAGATGACTAGGAATAATGAACATGTCGGTCTAACTGATAACCCAACTCTTGGGTATACTGTACCATTGTCTCACGATAATCTAGAAGATAGGTATACTGGTGATATAGACAATAGTCTTGCTGATGTTGAAAGATATATGTTCACTGAATCTAATTATCCTGTAAATCCACATTCTCAATATTTACATCGTGGTGGTTATATGGATAACGATGTTAACGACACCTATGGTACCGGAACTGGTAATACTGGTAATGCTATGCGAGGCGATTTTGTTCTTACTGGTGATTATTTAGGTGATGGAAGTGGTGGTTTTGTTCTTAGACCTGGTAGTGATTTTGCAGAATATGCACATCATAGTTTTGCTGTAAGTTTCGGTGGTGGCAATACAGATGGGTTTAGTGAAGATCAAAATGCATGTATAAAACTTTCTGGACTATGGGGCGATGGTGATTTTATTACAGGTGGTCGAGCGTACAGAAGTGGATTTGGCCTGAGACACACTGGTGCTGCCACAACAAGATATGGATCAAATTATGCAAACGATAAAAAAGCATGTGGTTCTCTTTCTATATATTCTGGTACTAGCGGTCCTTTATTTTTAAGAGGTTATTATGACGAAGCTGCCCCTGGAACATATGAGAAGTGGGATGGTGCTGTATTAGGATTTGATCTTGGTCAAAGAAATGAACCAAATTATATTAGAATGCTTTTAGGCTGCAGGACTGTAAGTGCTACATATGATGTTTTTAATCTTCCTGCAAAAATGAGTCAAACTGATCATACAGATGTTTTAGATATCACACCAGATCTAGATGGTAATGCACCAGGAACAACTTTACGTTTTGCTCCAGAGCAAATGAGAGAGTTTAGGTTTCGTGGTGTTCCATGGGTTGACGGAGCAACAAATACTATTGATAGTGTTGGTGGTGCTACATTACGAGCTGCTAATAATGTTGAAGACCTTGAAGAGTATTTTACTTCTCCTGGTATTGTTGGTTCTGATTTTTTTAATGTATATTCTAATGCTATTTTCTTTTCTGATACTGGCGATGGAAAAGCAACTTCTTTTACTACAGAAGGAGAGGGCTGGTTAAACGATTCTGGTGGACTTGGTACTTTTGGCACACACACACCAACTGGTATATTTTACTCTCCAGATAAAACTGGAGCCACAGATAGTAGATTTATTTTTAATACAAAAACTGGTGCCACGTATTCTAGACCACTTATTCTTGGGTGGCAAAACGCATGGCTTTCAACTCGCGATAGTATTAACATTACTGTTGCTCAAGGTGATCTGCATTTAAAAACTACTACAAGTGGCAATATTAAATTAGATACATCAACAAGCACTGGAAACCTTGTCATGAGTGGACTTCCTACTGTTGATCCGACTGGTGGGGGTGCTGGTATTGTATGGAACAGCGGCGGCACTTTAAAAATAACAGCATCATAGGATTTGTTAAATGACAACTATTTCTACAAATTTTAGTTTTAGATTAACTAGTGTTACTGGTACTCCTTTTAATGTTAGTACTAGACAGAACGTAAAGAAACGTATTGCTAAAATTGTTTACTTGGCAGAACCAACAGCAGATGCTACTAAGTTGGCATATGTTGGTTCACAAGAAATAACTCCAGAAGTTAATTTATTTATTGGTGATCGCAGTGATTCTTTGCCAGCGAACTCAAGAACAAGTACAACACAAGAATTTATAGCAACTACTAGTGTTAAGAATGTAAACGTTGCTAATTCTAATTTTTTAATTACACAACAATTTGTTGAAGCTGAATCTGGATATCTTCCTTTGTACTATAAGCATAATTTACCATCTACTGTTATTCCAGAATCAATACAAATATTTGATTCTAATTATAATAAGGTTGGTTCTGACCAATGGAAAGCTGTTCCTGAATATGTATATGATGAGACTACTGGCAGCCCAACAAGTACAGTATCTAACTATAATTTATTTAATTCTCTTACTAATGTTTTTGATACAACAAATGATACTTACACAATTTACTTTGTTCAATATACAGCATCTGTAAGTGGTACAGAAACTACATATACAGAAATTATAAACAATGAGAAAGCTTATTTGCCAGCAACGTCTGATGATTTTTGGTACATTACGCCGGGCGATTTAAAGCCGTGGGTATATGCATATTATCTTGAAAACTATAATGTGCAACTCCCTACTACTAGTAAGTTTGCTATTAAATATCTTGAGTCTCAAAGGATATCTGTAAAACACCCTACTGATTATACTGATACACAACCATGGTTCCCACGTGTAGTTAATGGTGAATTTAAAAATACTTATAATGGATACGCCTCCACATATGAAATGCCAGAGTTTACCAACCAAGCATTTACCCCTATTGAACCATATAAATTTATTGCTGCTGTACAATGTGAAAAAATAGATGATAGACTGTTAAAGTTTCCACATCAAGAAATACAAACTGGAACATCATTTAATTATATATCTATTATATTTGAAAAAGACGGTGTTGTTCAGCATGCAATAACAACAAATTCTAGTTTAAACGGTACTAATTATTATGATTTTAATGGAAGTGTAGTGACAGATGTAAATGGGGATGAAGTTCTGTGGTCAACTTCTGGATTGCTTGGGTTTGATAGAGCCTCTGGTATTGTTAATGTAGATTTTGATATCTTAGACTCTTATAAAATATATGCCGACTATCCATATAAAGAAAACCATTACCTTCTAACTGGTTTAACAATGAATCCTATCTTTAATCAGGACGTTCATAAACAAACAAATGTAATTTATCTTGTTCCTAAAAACTCTGCAAATGGAAACTCAACATCACAAACAGCTTCTATTATGTGGGTTAAAGTTGCTCGCTCTGGTAAGATAATTAGCACAAACCAAGACAGCTCTAGTGGCAATGAGAATCTTTCACAAAATACAGTAATTAGCAGTACCAGTGGATATTTTATAAATGGCGTAATAGGACTACATTATTCATGGGATAATACCACCACTGCAAGTGCTCAATCGCCAGCTACTGTTGTAGAAATTTTACCTAGTCATATGTTTACTGTAGCCTCAACAGATAGATTCCCAAAAAGTGGATGGCTCAGAGCTAAGGATATGTCTGGTCATTATAGATACTTTAAGTATGTTGACAAAACAGACACTGCGTTTGAATTATCATCTAGTATTACAGAAGTACCAACAAATGGTTTGATTAATATCGCTGACGGCAGAACTGTTGAGTTGGTAAATTTTATTAATGAACGTACAACAAACTCTGACAGAATTGCTAGTGATGAAATTGCCGCTCTTGGATCTGGGCTTACATTACCATCTGTATTTTCTCAGTATTTTGTTTTGGCCGCATTATCTGTAAACCCACCATATGATAAAAATAAACTTTCTGTAATTGATATTAGAGAAGACGGTGGCGGCATTGATCCTGACAAATATGAAGAAGCTAAGCTTCTTAATCCAGAAATACAATGGATGGATAGTGAAAGATCTTTTAACGGACAAATATATCCATCTAATGCAGTAATGGTTGTTAAACTACCACATACTATTCTTAATGATTTTACTCTTGATAACATTAGACAAATAGTTTCAGAGAATATTACTTATGGTGTGTATCCTTTAATTAGGTTCTATGGTTACGAGCCAAGAATTATCAGTATGACACCTGGATTTGATATTGGGTCTACAGTAGTGAAATGGCAAAAAGAAGGTCCTGAATTTACTTATGACATATGGCACGCATCAGCAGAAACAGGTCCATGGACAAGAGCAAATGACTACTTGCTAACTGATGGCAATGGTGCATATAATAGTTTTACTGTCACTGGGCTTGATGCATACAAATCATGCTATATAAAAATAACTATGGAAGATAGATATTATTCCTGGTGGTATGGTTATAGTGGCTATAATAGTATAGAAGGTGGTCTTGGGTTAAGTGAAGACGCACCGGTTTCGCCGTTTGGAAATGCAGCTAACTTTTCATTTAACGTTGATGTAACACCACCAATCTAGTATTTGTAAAAATATTTTATAGGAGATAAAATAATGACAATAAATTTAACACTTTCAGGGACATCAGGTGGATATTCACTTTCAGACACAACTGATCTGGGAGACGTAACACCAAGTAATTATGTTGGCCACCAAGATATATTTATATCTCATGATGCGGAAGTTAATCCTATAACATCATGTACGGTGTACCTAACTAGATATGTTGGCAGTAGTTATCCTGGTGTTGACGAGGACAATGATTATACTACTATTATGGGATGGGGAGATACAGGATCTGCTGGTGTAGAAATGAGTATGACACCAGATAGCCCTTGGACAACAGGTAATAAGTTTGCTGCCGGTTGGAGTTATTTTAAAAATGGTCTTGGTGATGTTGATTCACAAATACCGTTAGATAAAGACTCTATTGTCGTTGGTAGTGTTCCATCTGTTGATGGACAGATACCTGTCGGTGGCGAAGCCCATGTACAAATAGATGTAAAGATACCAGCATCTCCAGGTAGTGCCGGTGACAGAGCATTTGCAATAGTTTTTGCATATTCGGCGACATCATAATGGCTGTTAGTAATAAAAATAAAAGGTCTCCTGGCACGACTCCTTCTCCTGCATATGAGGTTTTTCCAACCAAACCCGACTAGCCCCAGTTGTGCTAAAATATAATAAGGTTAATATTTACTTGCACTTTTGTCTGTAATGTGCAATATTTGGTGATGTGAATATAACCCTTTAAACAAACAACAGGAGTTAACTAATGGAATTAACACGAGAAAATTCAATTCAAATGTGGGCGACTTTAAATTCTTTGGCAAATGTAAAAACTAGTGCCAAGGGTGCGTATGGTATTGCAAAAAACAAACGTATTCTTGAAGTGGAAAAAGATGCTATTCAGAAAGCACAACAAGCACATATGGCTAGTTCTATGTCAGATGATCTCAGAAAATTTGAAGAAGAAAGAGTTGAATTGTGTAAAGAATATGCAGATAAAGATGAAGATGGCAATCCGATTACATCAAACAATCAGTTTAAAGTTGTTGAGAGGAACGCTGAATTTATTAAAGCACTTAATGAGCTGCGTGAAGAGCCAGTGTATGCTGCTGCTATTAAAGCCCGCGAAGATAAAGATAATGAATTTCAAAACTTTATGAAAGAATCAATTGAGGTAGAGGTACATCTGATTAAAGTTGATGATCTGCCTAATGATATTACAGCCCAGCAAATTGAAGCTTTGGGCGATCTCGTCACTGAATAAGGAGTGATTTTATGTCAGTATTTGTTGTAGAAGAATCTGATGTAACCCGTGTTTATAAAAATGCATCCAACGTTATTATACGTGTTGACACTATTTTTATGGAGCCAACAACTAACCAATTAACCTCTGGTGTTAATGCAAAAACATTTTATCGTAGGTTATCTACACAAGTTCATCATGGAACAGATAGAACTGTTGCCAGTATTGAGATATATACAGATGCTGACACAATTGAAACAGTCAGTGGTAATTACACATTTGTAGAGTGGACTGGCGGCAATGCTGGAACTACCTATAGGTGTAATATGAGTGACCTTCCTATTGTTGGTGGAACCGTATAAGGCGTTACATGGGAGCTTGGGTAAAATTCTTTAAAGATCGTACTACCGAACGAGGCTCTGATTTAGACATAGAAGAAAAGAAAGCATCTTGGAGCAAAGGTAGACTTGACGATATTATTTCTGTACAGATTTCTCAAAGAACTCTATGCGGCGTTATGTCTATTCCTGATACAGAATGGCATCAGTATGATCGATACATGGCATCATTGTCTGTTGGCCCACAACAATCTTTTAGGTCTGCTAGAGTTATCCAGGCAAAAGTAAATACCAAACACCTTGGTAAGAATATTATCATTACTAATTCTACTGGAATCATATCAATAGAACTTACTAATCAATCCACAAAAGATACCATGCCTATTAAAAGCGAACATGTTGGTCTCTGGATCACGTTGTATATACTGGCCAATGGAGAGACTGGTATAACATTTTGTGAAAGAGGTGCATTCAATGGGGACAAGCAAATACTTAAGTAGCATATTAAGAGTTATGCCTGCTGTGCAGGCTAGACAAATTGCTGACCTGCTACAAGACTTACAAGCAAAAGGTACTGTTCGTAATGCTGAAGAGTATAGAGAGAAACTACAAGAGCTTTCTGTTATTGTAAATGATTCTGCCCCAAAACCTTCGTTTGAGCAGATAAGGGCTTTAGTGTGGAATCTTTGTTCTTCTGATGCTCACAATGTAATGATGCAATCTTACAAGAATGACGTAGAGGCTGCTTTCCTTCAAGTTGACGAGATAGGTAATAAGCTAGACGAACATAATGAACTTCTTGTAAAAAACATGATAGCTGATCTTGAAAGAGGGCTAAAAGAACAAGAGAATAATATCCTTAGACTTGAATGGTTAGCTAACCAAGCAAATGAGTTTAGTCAGGTATTAGTTAATTCTTTTACCTCTTCTTCTTTGTTGCAAGTTCCTAGAACTGAATTTGGATCTGACTCTTTATATTATGATAATCGTACATATAAAAAACAAACTGAAGTTGAACTTCCCTCTGCTATTGTTTCTGAGCGCGGCGAAAAACTAATACTTGATGTTAATAACGATCCTGTCGTGTATCCGGTTGGTGTTGTTTTAAGCAGTGATAATAATTCTCACAATACAGAAATTAGTGTTGATATTGACAATGAGCTTAGTAATATTATTGATGGTGAACGCGGAACTTTTTGGTCTAGAAACGTATACCTTGCTTCTATAGTTCCTAAAGTTACCACAGTCATGGAGTTTGACCTTGGTAGTGGACAAGATGTTAGTTATATTATTATTGAAGGAGGAACACAAGAACCTTTCTTTGTTGAAGACATAGAGGGGATTGCACCAGATGGAAACAGAATTAGCTTAGACACTTCGTCTAATGAAGTTAATGGTAAAACAAGAATCGATTTTACGCAGAGCTTTGTACAAACCGTCAAGGTTACATTTGCCGTTTATACATACCATAAATCTGATTATGTTATTCAAAAAGAATCAGATGTTCACGAGGCTTTTCTCGCCGAAAATAAATTTCATCGTCTCAGAAGAAAAGATTCTTTAGCTCCTATATCAAGAGATGCACTTGCTTCTAAGAAATTAGCCGATCTTTGCAATGTTCCTGTTAAAGTACCAAAACAAATCAATGCTTTTAGGTATACTTTCACGCTTGATAATGTTTGGTTCGGTAATAGTATATATCAAGACACTGGTATTTTTGTATCAAAACCGCTTAGTGTAGTTAATCCTGGTGTGGTTGCTATTAGAACAGATGAATCTTCTAGTACTGACATAGATAGAAATACAATAGAATACGAAATAATCAAAATAGACAAATCTCCTAAATACAAAGAGACTAGATTTCCTATTCTAAAGATTGGTGAATCTACTCAAATAAACGAAAGACTTATTTTTACCAAACGAGAAACTGATACTATTATTAACGATGTTGCTATGTTACGTTTTTGTCCTTATATTCCAAGTGATTGGGTTGCTGGCCAAGACGATCCTATAATTGTATATAAAAACGGAGAAGCTTTAACTGTCGGTACAGATTGGGAATATGCTTTTGCTGAGTTATCTGGTGTTAACGTAACTTTTGATTGGAAGATAGCTTTTTCTGATGGTACTAGTTTTTCTGGATACACATTAACACCACCAAAAATGTGGATCAAGATTAAAAACATTGCATTAAATGATGTTTATATGGTGGCTTATACGCCACGAACAAGTGATTATAATATTAATATAGCAGGCACAAACGAAGAAGAAACATTGTGGTTAGATAAAGATAAAACAGCTTTTCTCAATAAAGATGGTCGAGTGCATTTCCAGCGCAAAGACCCAGATGTTACAATAGAATCTGATATATATTTGCAAATTACTTTGCGCAGAAACAAAGCCTCTCAGTCATCATCATCTGAATTGTATGAATATGCAGTATTGGCAACCAGTTATGATTAGGAAGCAATATGACTAACAAGCATCTTACAGCTCCCCCAAGTGATATCGCGCTAGCACGATTAAAAGTACTATTAGAATCTGTAAATGATTTATATAGTTCGGGTAAAATGGTGCTAGAGTCTGATATTGTATTCTCATTTCATGAGGCTTTAAATCTATTCTATGAATCATTAGACAGGTCTATTGTTAGTGCGGTAATGGAGATTTATGCTGGTGCTGCTGCCGACCCATCGTTTTATAATATCTTTACATCGTCAATTCTGAAAGACACACAGGCTGTGTTTTCTGAAATCAATGCACTGGATAAAATAATATCGTCTTCTTTTAATTCTATTATCTCTGAGTACGACCAAGCTTTATTAGTTAGCAAAAGAGTATCTAATAAACTTGGAGATTATTTGTTATATGCAGACCCATCCCTTGGCGCAGGATATTTTTTTGGTGATAGTTTCAACACAAACGACCGTATAGAGGTAGGATCTCCTCTGGTTGACACAGCAGAATGTTTTGTTAGTAATGATGAGGGTGTAGTTTTACTCCCGTTAGATGGCGATCCAGATATCCCTCCAGTTAAGACTATTTCTATCAATGCAAACAGTAACGGAGAACCTGGAAGTAATTATCAAATTAATGTTTTTGGCCATGAAGATATAGAAGTTATTAGTGATAACGAACCAAATACTTGGTATGAGTATGAGCGTGTACTAAGTGGAGAGTCTTCAACACCTCTTGTATTAGATATAATTATTACACTTGAAGAATTGTCTGTTATTAATCATATTAATATTAACCCAATTAATTTTGGTACACCTACCCCTATTAGAATTACTACTATTGAAACATCTAAGAATGGTAAAGAGTATAGTTCTATTAAAGATGAGGTTCCAATAAAAGATTATGTAACAGAACAAGACAATGATGAATTTTCTTTATCTCCAGCAACATCTAAGTTTTCTGGTCAAGGCTTTTATTCTTTCTTGCCGCGCAAAGCACAATATATTCATATAGTTTTTGAACAACACACTCCATATACAATTGAAACCAACAATGGCCCAAGACTTCGATATGCCATTGGTCTTCGCGATGTTAGTATTGTCGGTCGTAAGTTCCAACTTGAAGGCAGTATTGTTTCTACTCCCTTTACTTCCGAAGAAGAAGTTAGGAAGGTTTCTATTTGGGCATCTGAAAACCCAACCGAGGAATCTTCTCTTGCTGATCTAGAACATTTTATTTCTTATAATGATGGCTCTCTATGGCTACCAATACAACCACAAAGACGTGATGGTATAGAAGTTCCAGAAGTAGTTAATTTTAATAATATATCTCTAAATTCTGTCGAGACAGAAGAAGCTGTAAAAACACTTAGACATAAGATATCTATGAAACGAGACAAGAAAGCTTTTAAAGGGGACGTTGTTATAAAACAAGATCGTCTCACTAAGACTGATATTACTTCTGCTCCAGCTGGTGGAGAGTTTAGTGTATCTCTTACAGAACAGCCTATTAGAAAATCAGTTAATGTTATCTTTCCTTTCTTTGGAAGTTTTAGTTGCCCAAGGCCAAGATATGGAGATGCTGTAAAAGGTGAATCTACTCCAATGGATTTAGATTTTATTGAGTTTACTGTTGATGCTCCTGGCGAAAGAATAAGAAAATCTGATAGCCTTCCAGAAGGTACTTTAAGATATAAACTTCCGTTTGCCAACATTCCTAATCTTGAAGAAAAGATTAGAGTTTTTGTTAATGGTGAGCAAATAGAATGGTGTTCTAAATTTGATACGGCTAATCATCCAGGTTCTTACAGCGGGAGTACTATTAATGCAGACAGCAAGGTTTATTTTTTAAACAAAAAAGGTATGGAATTACAATTTGGATATTCAGATGATACTGGTGTACAAAGAGGGTATGTTCCTGTTGGTGGGTCAAAAATTAAAGTTTGTTTAGATGGCGACAATCCTTTTGTTAGACTAACAGATAGAGGATATATACTTAATTTATCTACTCCTTCTGACGGCGAAAAAGAAAGTGTTAGTATAGTTGCACTTAACTCTCTTAGTGATGCAGAGACTACTAGTTATGAAATAGAGATTCCACCCGGTACTGAAAAATATAAAGATGAACCAGATGTAGAACCAGTAGATCCTAGGCATGATTTACGTATTGGAGAAAGAGAAGATAGAGCTGCTGATAAGATAATTGATCCTCGTATTTTTACTAAAGTATTAGGTGCTACTAGAACCAGTACTTTAAAGAAAACCAATGTTCCTATAGACTACAATGTGCGCTCGTTTCTTTATGGTGTTGGGGACGAAAAACCTGGTAGGTTTTCTAAGTCTAGAAAACATCTAAAAGCTACAAAATATGAAGAGACTGCTCAAAGTGTACTTTTTGCTTCTTTAAGAAATAAGAAGAAACTAGTTAAAAACTTTAATAAACCTTTACCAACTAACAATATAAGCAATAGATTTATCCCTCTAGTTCTTGAAGAAAATCACAAAAATGAAGACATGACTACATACCATGGTTCTTTCTTTGGCGACGGACAAGAAGGGATGTATCCTCCTGTATTTGTTGAAGGTATAGGTGCTTTTGATATAGTAGAGTATGACTCAGACAACGAGGTTGTTACAGGTGGGGATCGTATATTCACTACCAAGGTTGCTTTCCAAGATGGAGATACCGAACTAAGAGATTCTAATTGGGATAAAGTAGCATCTAGATATACTTTTGATCCTGATTCTGGAACTGTGTATTTGGGTATCGCTCCAGCAGCAGACAGAAGAACTGTTCTTGTTTGTAAGAAAAGAGACCTTAAGGTTATAGATCAATCATTCTGGGAGTTCGATAGAAATCTCGTTACTGGTAAAATTGATACACAAAAAATTGTATTAGATCCACGTGTTGTTTTTACGCTGCCAAGAATAAAAGCATTTTCTAGCGGCACAGGAACAGATGATCGTAGCATGACACTCGTAAGTGGTAATGCTAATTCTCACGATTGGGACAATCACAGTATTGTAAGAGGTACTGTTATTCCAGACGATAGTTTGTTCGCTTCTAACACAAAACCAATAGAAGTTAATTTTATAGATGGCGAAACAGAATTTTCTAATATAGTTAATATAACAGGTGAATCAATTACATTTACAAGTGCTGGTTCTAATTTATATACTTTCCAATTAGAACAAGTTGACCCAACAAATAATAAATTCCTAACTGGCAACTTAACTTTTGCATCTGTAAGAAGTACAACTAGTGCAACCACAACTGCCAGTCAATTTGATCTTACACCTATAGCATCAACAGGAACACCTGGTTCTAATGGAGAATGGAATGTAAGCTCTACAGGATTAGTCACTTTTTATTTAGATAGTACTCCCGTGACCCATGTAGTTAGTTACAGAATTAAAAATATAGATCCAGGTATAGATATTAATGGCTTATACTCTGTAGATTATAATAATGGAACTATTCATTTCGCGCAGCCGATACAAAATAACGGTAATGTTACCTATGAAGTTTCTGTTTATAGCGCATTTTATAATATAGCTAAACCAGTTCACCTGTCTGATATAGAAGATATAGATGAAGAAGGAAAGAAACTTACTTTTGACTCTGCTTTTGGGATGAAGTTTTTAAAACAAGATACTGCTAGTAAAGCACGACCACAAGTATTAAAAATATTTTACGAGTATTATAAAAAAATGACAGAATCTCTTGAAGACTTAGAACCTTATTTTTCACCAATATGCAAAGACATTGCGTTTAGAGCAGTTACTGCTAATCTGCTAGAGGAGTTATAAGATGACCTTAGAAACTACCTACAAAGAATACATCCTTGAAAAACTTCTTATGGAGTATTTGAAAGATGGCACTGTTCCTACTGCAGATCAGCTTACTGAAGACCTTGAGACTTATCAAGAAACTCATCCTGATTTGTCTTTGCCTAGATCAAAATTTACAGACTTCTCAGTTGATAGAGGTAGTGAGTCTAGCGCCAGTCACATGCAAGATATAGCTGACGTTATTTCTGATGATGTTAGCGTTATTGTTAAAGAGATTTATCGTTTAGCTACTACTAGCAATAAGTTTTATGAAAGATGGTCTTTTGAGAGTAAGCGTCTCGCGGCGAAAGCACAAAAACTAGAACAACGTGTTGACTCTCTCTTGTTGTTGGCAAATAATACAGCCGGTTACTTTGCAACTGTAGGTGATGTCTTTACTGATATGAACCTTATAGATACAGACAATACAACAGCATATGTAAATGTAGACGAACAATCTGTAACGTTAAACCCCGGAACAGAAGAAGCTGGAACCGTAAAACAAGTTGATACAACTGAATTAACAGAACTCGATGTGTCTTTCTATCCGTTAACCAGAAGACCTGGCGTGTCTGTGTTTGATGTTAGTGATAAAAACAGTCTTATCCAAGCTTTTAAAACTATAGATAGTACATGGGTTGGAAAGATAACATCTGATGTTTCTGGCGAAATGACATGTGAGCTTAAAGCACACGTTAGCAAAGGAACTGATCTTGAAATATCTAAACTTGCTATAGATTATACTGGACCTACATCTCCTGATAAATCCACTGTTACTGCAATGTATTCTCAAGATGGTTACAACTGGTATGTTGTTCCTACTACAGACGCAACTAAACCATTGGTTTCTAATATGTCGTGGACGTTTTCTCCTGTTAGTCTACAGTGGATAAAGTTTATTTTTTATAAATCTGCTCCAGATAGCGGGCAATATGAATATGATTTTTCATGCAGACACATAAGATTATATACCGTTAGTTATTATCAAGATAGAGGAAATTTATTTGTTTCTAAAGCATTATCTGCAACAGATACACAAGGTAATATTATTGGCTTTAACTTGACACAGCTTGATACTTGTGAAAATATCCCAAACGATACAGATATAAAATATTACTTATCTGCATCAAAAGATAATTCAACATGGACCAGCTGGACAGCAATTATGCCATCTGGACAAGATGGTATTAAGTATCCTAAAGTATTAAACTTTTCTGGTGCTGGCGAAAAAACCACAAACGATTCTGATGTTGTTGAGTTAAATAGTTCTTATAATGCTAATACTCTTGTTACTGAATTTGATTCATCTATAACAGTAGATGGAGCATCTAGAACTATTCTTCAGTATAGATTTAAAGACACTACTTTTGCCTCTGTTAACACTGCCATACCTGCAAGTAGTGACGAAGACCCAGATACAATATCCAACAGTGTTACACTTTGGAGGAATATTAGAGTTAAAGATAGCTATCCAGACACCTCTCTTGTTCGTGGTACCATTCGCGGCTGGGGCAAGAAAGAAAAAAATTATTCTTGTTATTTCGAGGTTTTAGATTCAAATGGAAAACTATTAGACTTTGGTGATAAAGAATGTGTTCTTGATGGACAGTCTATAACTGGAGTTGTTAAGGTTCCTGCTGGTGTACATAAATTTGAAACACTTCCAGAACATTGGTTTGATATTGCTGATAATTACACAGCGCTTGGTGTCGCTGACGTACTAACAGAAGAAACATTAAAATCTATTGATCCTTTATATCCACACAATCACAAATTAGTTATTGAAGGTTTTCCTTATCATGAAAACTTCCAAGGCGATAAGGTATATCCTGGTACAGACTATTCTGGAGAATTTTATTCTAACAGGACTAGTCTTTTTAATATCGAAAATAACATTAATGATTATGGTTATTTCGCAATAAGAGGGGTTGGAAAAAATGATGAAGCGGCTACGCTTTCTATTATTGTTCGTTATGATCCTAACGATCCTGACTATACCAACGAACTGTTCCTCGCAAAATGGAGAACAGGTCAATCAGGAAACGAAATGTACAAATACATTAAACTTAAAGCAGAATTTTTAACTGATACTACTGCATTAACTCCTACATTCTCGTCCTATAGAATAAAGTTAGGACTATAATGTTAAAATACTATTTGGAGGTTAATTAATGTCTACAGAATGGAACTGGTCGTGGGTTGCGACACCGAATGATACACTTAAGTCTTCTGATTCTTTTGATGACAGCGGTGGAACTGTATATACGTACAGAGCTGCCAACAGAGGTCAACTTAGTGCATCTGATATTAGTACCTCTATTGATTCGTTATCTACTAACATTAATCAACAGTGGAGGCTTTGGCGAATATATATACGTCCTCTTTTGGATTCTTTACCTGCCGGGCAAAGAGACCAAAGGTGGAGACCTGGCACTGGTCTTCCTTATAAGATCGATGCTCTTACGTATGGTATTCAAGGTACTACTTTATTTGTTTTTAATGATGCTACATCAACAAATGCATATGGTAAGTACTGGCACTCTACAGATGAGAGGCCAAAAACTATTGCTGAAGCACTAGAAGATCTTTGGGATGCAGTAGCAGATCTAACACCTTCTACAACAGCTTCTTCTTCTTCTGATGGCAATACATTGGTGCAGGCTTACAATCAAGGTGGCGCAGGTCTCGGTAGGGTTATTACAGCAAACGATGGTGCCGTTGAAATTCAGGTTAGTGATACTGGAAACAATGCATGTCTTGATCTTACTCAAAGCGATATCACAAATGATCCTAACGTATTAGAAATTTCAAATGCTGGCTCTGGTGATTCTATTTCTCTTCAGGGTACCGGCACACACTCTATTAATTCTGTTAGTGCAAATCTTGAACTTATTACTACTACCTCTGGTAATATCACAGCAACAACTCCTAATGCTGAGATGCAATTAATTAACACAGATGCCGTTATAGACTCTGATAAAGCTTTTTATTTCGGCGACTCTAGTACAAATGGCTCATGGAGGATAGTCCGTTCTGGTAACAATTTAATAATGGAACGTCGCGAAACTGGCTCTTGGGTAACTAAACAAACTATTACTCCGTAATGAGAGGTGTAAAATATGGGTATATATTTACCAGCTTCAAATAATACTCCTTATGTAGATATAGGCGAGTGGGGTTCGCCTACAAACCCAATAGCTAATGTGGGTAGAATATATGTTTATGATGACAGCGGTACTACTTCCCTGGCATTTAGAGATAGCAATGGCTTGGTTACTTTGTTAAATCCTGGTGATGTTACAGCAGAACCAACAGGATTTCCAAATAGGACTGACAGTACTTTATCTTTTGTTCATTCTACTAGAACATTTACCATTGCACCTACTGTAACTAGTTTTGACTACTATTACAAAGGCAGAAAAACTACCGTATCTGCCGCACAAAATGTTGTTATTGACGACACTAATGGTCTTCATTATATCTATTATAATAGTTCTGGAACACTAGTTAGCTCTACTTCTTTTTGGGATTTAGAAACTACTATCCCTATTGCTCTTGTTGTGTGGAATACAGACATGGATAGTGGTACTGGTGTTGGTATTATCGCCGAAGAACGTCATGGTATCGTTATGGACTGGGCCACTCACAGACATATGCATCTGTCTTTTGGTACACAGTATCATAATGGTCTTGGTATGAGTGGATATACTCTTATCACTGATACGGATGCTGCTGTTCAATTTGGTATTAGTAATGGTGAAATACAAGACGAAGATATTCCAATAGAAATTACACATTCGGCTGCTCCCACAGATCCATTTGAACAAGTACTTACTGATCCAGCAGAAATACCAGTTTGGTATAGAGTTGGAGCTTCTGGTATTTGGACTTGGGATACAGCAACTACATTTGCTTTTAAAAATACCGCCGCGAGCAGAGTTAATTATAACAATTGGACAGGTGCTACTTGGGAACAACAAATAGCCACAGACAACTATTATGTTGCTTATTGGATTGTTGCTACCAACGCACATGATGAACCTATTATTTCTATGCAAGGTCAAAGAGAAGATAGTTCTTTGACTGATGCCAGGACAAATAACACTATAGATTCTATTGACTTTGGTTCTTTACCATTCGCAGAAATGCGAGTAATGTACAGAGTAATTATTAGAACTAAAAATAGTTATGGTGGAACTAGACTTGCTAGAATTTATGATGTTACTGACTTTAGAGCATCAGGAAGTTCGGTTGGTTCTAGCTATGTTCCTGTTTATCACGGTTCTTTAGATGGCCTGGCTAATGATGATCATCCACAGTATGCTTTATTGGCTGGTCGTACAGGTGGACAATCTTTAAATGGCGGGGTAGACGCTTCAGACAACTTAACTTTAGATTCTACTTCTAATGCTACAAAAGGTTTAATTAATGTTAATAGTGCGTTTGCCTTTGATACTTCTTTAAGTGCTCCTTCTCACTCAGAGGGTCAAGTATATTGGGATTCTAATGACCATAGTTTAGCTTTACAGACAGACGTTACTAATGTGACCTTACAGGTTGGACAAGAAATCTTCGTTAGAGCAAGGAATAATTCAGGAGTTACTATTAATGATGGTGAAGTTGTTTATGTTACTGGCGCGGCTGGAAACAGACCAACAGTAGCTAAAGCCAAATCTGATTCAGAATCAACAGCAGAGTCATTAGGCGTTGCAACCGCTTCTATATCTCATCAATCTGATGGATATATTACTGTGTTTGGTTATGTTAGGGATATTGATCTTGGTAGTTATAATGATGGAGATCCTTTGTATCTTTCTGATTCTGTTGCAGGTGGATTAACAGACACTCCACCAAGTGATAGTAGTTATGTTATTAAAGTTGGTACGGTATTGCTTGCAAATGTTAGTGGTATTCTTCTTGTTGATCCGCGAATAGAAAAAACAAACACAGCATCTCTTAGTCATTTAAGAATACATGACAGAATAGAAGGTCAAGATTCTTCTGGTTATCTAGCCCTTACAGATGCTAAAAATGGTGACTCTTCTTGGTCACAAGAATATGTAACGCTATCTGAATCTGGAACTGAATGGAATAATTACTCTACTTCTTTTGGCGAAGTGTCATTAATGAATGCAATATATCAAGCTGGTAAAAATAGTTATTTTTCTACTTCATTATCAAATCAAACTGCAGATGGTGATAAAATAAAAGTTACTACAACTCCAGCTGTTACGTTTGGACAATCTTTGTTATTAGATAGTAGTTCTTTAGCAATCCTAGCTGATGCTGATGCGTTGGCAACTATGCCCTGTAGAGCATTAGCAATTGACACTGGATCTGGCGCAGACAAAGAAATATTATTGCGTGGTGTTATGAGAGATGATACCTGGTCTTGGACACCAGGTGACCAATTATTTGTAAGTGCAAACAGTGGGGGTTTAACACAAACAGCACCTAGTACAACTGGACAGTATGTACAGCCAGTTGGTTTTGCTATAACTTCCACAGTGATTTATTTTAATCCAAGTGAGACGTACATAAAAGTAGCATAATAAGGAGACTAAAATACAATGGGTAAAAGATGGCTAACTGGACAACTTGACACTGGTACTACCGGTGGAGAGATAGAGCTTCCTCAAAGTGATTTACTTACTAGTGGTTGGCACACAAGAGGCACAGTAACTCCTGCTGCTACTTTTGGTCAAGCACTAAAAATTGATTCTGCAACTGGAGAATATGTACTAGCTGATGCTGATAATAGTAGCACAATGCCAGGTATTGTATTGGCAGTTGATACTGGTTCTGGTGCAAATAAACGCTTGTTGTTACAAGGATATATGCGTGATGATTCTTGGACGTGGACCCCAGGAAACTCTTTGTATATCTCTACTACTAGTGGAGAACTTACTCAGACCAAACCAGCAACGCTGTTGGATTATACCCAGCCTGTTGGCTACGCAGTTAGTGCGACTATAATTTATTTTAATCCTGTTCCTGAAGCAGAAGTAATAGAGGATACTTATTTTGATATTAACTTAGCAGACTTGACAGCAAGTGGGTTGCGTTCAACAGCAACTATAACTCCAGCTGTTACTTTTGGTCAATCCTTAAAAATTGATTCTGTCACTGGAGAGTATGTTCTTACTGATGCTGATACTTCGTCTACTATGCCATGTGTTGCATTGGCAATTGATACTGGCGCGGGCGCAGACAAAGAAATATTACTTCAAGGGTATATGAGGGATGACACCTGGAGTTGGACACCAGGAGATACATTATATGTCTCTACCACTGCTGGAGAATTAACACAAACAAAACCGACTGACCCAGGTGATTATACACAAGCAGTTGGTTATGCTGTTACATCTACTATAATTAATTTTGAACCTATATCAGAAGCATTGCTTCTTGAAGATGCATATTTTGATATTGGATTAGACGATCTATCTGCCAATGGTTTTAGATCAAGAGGGACTGTTACACCAGCTGCTACTTTTGGGCAGGCATTAAAAATTGATACCACAACTGGGAATTATGTTCTTGCTGATGCTAGTGCTATTGCAACTATTCCTTGTGTCGCTTTAGCAATCGATACTGGAGCTGGAGCAGATAAGTCTTTACTAAAACAGGGTTTTATGAGGAATGACGCTTGGTCTTGGACACCAGGTTTACCTTTATATGTTTCTCTTTCTAGCGGCGCACTCACACAAACAGCCCCTAGTACAACAGGAGAATATGTACAAGCTGTTGGATACGCAGAAACCTCAACTGTTATATACTTTAACCCAACAATGTTTTGGATAAAAATAGCGTAAAACTTTTTAGGAGTAAATAAATATGTCAAATGATGTTGGAAGTATTTTTGGTGTAGATCTACAAAATGTTGATAGTGTTATTGGTACACCTTATAGGCATATATCTAAAGTTAATGATGCAACTTGGTGGGGTCCTTTAAAAAGAAGTTTTGATCCTACAGCTTTAGCTGGGGTAAGCAATCTTTCTTCAGATTTGACAATCAATGGAACAACTGTAACTGCTAGTTATGTATATAACGGTAAAGATGCTGGTGCAGCTGGATGGAAGCCTAGAGTTGGTGGATCTGACGGTGATTTGACTCTTCAATCAGGTACTCTTCCTACGTTTAATGCTGGAAGTCCTCTTCTCGGGACTGATGATGATTCTATTAAGTTTAATAGCGGTGGATATTTTAAAGCTGGTAATAATACTTTTGGTGATATAACTACTGAAGACTTTGTGATTGAATTTGTTTTTGAATTTGATGAATTTAGTACAAACAGGCTTATAAACAACTATGCAGCTTCTGTTGGTTATTTAATACACTCAGTATCCGGTAAAATGAGAGCCACTATTGGAGGTTCTGCTGTAGCCAATATAGATTCCGGCACTCTAGTATCTGGTTGTCTGTACCATGCTTTATTTTTTGCAGATAAGTCTGGATCTGCTCAATGGTATATTAATGGTGTTTCTGGCGGTTCTAGTGTGTCTGTTGCAACTGTAGGTGACATAACTGTAGCTACTCCTTTATGTTTAGGTGCTAATTCTGCAGGTGCTAATGCCTATGATGGGGGCTTATTATATCTTGCAATGTGGAAATCTGCAGCTTGGTTAGACACTCATCTCCAAGCAGATGTAGCCGCAGAGAGATTTGCACAACTTACAGGATACTATCCAGATCTTTCTAAAGCCGACACGCTTTTACCTTCAGTTAATACCAGAACTGATGTTGCTTATTTAGACAAATTAGAGATTAGTGAAGTAGAGGGTAATAGTTTTCCTTCGCCCAATGAACCTAGTAGTTCTGAGTGGGGAAAAACTCAATGTACTATTTCAGACGTTAAAGTTGCTGATCCTAACGGAGATATTACTGCAGAAGGTATTATAGCTAGTAGTGTTAGCGGTGTACATTTCATAAATGATGCCGCTGTTACTTCTTCTGGGAATAATATATTTTCTTGTTTCGCTAAAAAGGGTAATATGGACTGGATGCGTCTTATTGTCGGTACGATAAACGCAAGCTGTTATTTTGATTTGGTAAATGGAGTTGTAGGAACTCAAACTGATTGTACGGGATATATAGAATACTGGGGTAGCGGTTGGTATCGTTGCATAATGTCATATTCTGGCGACGGTAATAATAGGGGTCATTATCTTTACCCGGCTGAAGCTGATAGTGATATAACGCTTACTGGCGATGACACAACTGTTTCAACTTATGTCTGGGGAATTATACATAAACCTAATACGACTTATGCAGAGTTTGTTTCATCTTACCGGCAAAGAAAATTATTTAAAACTGGTGCTGAATGGTTGCGTCAATGTTCTAGGTTTGATGGTCTTGAGACTGTTTATGGCTATTTGCCCGAGCCGGACATAACAAATAAATTTACAAACTCTAAAATATCTTCAACAGATACTGGTAAAAATCTTCTTATTGATGGAGATATGGAATCATTAGGTACTGATGTTATCGCTGAC
>Ga0180437_10001333_pt1 | contig 42557 bp, 32 predicted proteins | sample SS_ome_4_FD_132410 | JGI IMG/M metagenome (GOLD analysis project Ga0180437, IMG submission 132410) | Hypersaline lake sediment archaeal communities from the Salton Sea, California, USA - SS_3_D_1 metaG | ecosystem: Environmental > Aquatic > Non-marine Saline and Alkaline > Hypersaline >...
AGCGGTCAACAAGGCATGAACAAAATGAGATAGGCAGAAAAACAGAATCAAAGATGATAAAATCTCTGAAACGAACAATATAAGAAAATGAACCTAAATGCTTTTTTCAGCGAACCCTATGTACGAACTAGACCTATCCCCGCGTGACACGCGTGACATATGCGTGACAAAAAATTGTGTTCAGCGCTGGAATTATGTTGTCAGATGTGTGACACGAATTTCGTTAAAATCAAGGGAAAACCAGGCTTAACAGAGTGCCGGAGGAGGGAGTCGAACCCACACTCACCGTGAGGTGAACTGGATTTTGAGTCCAGCGCTTGTGGAGTCTTTAGACAAACCCAACCCCAGTTGAGTAGATATCAACAATCGAATATACATTAATCCGTTTCAAGTTCCGGTCAGTAATCCGGGCAGTAAAATGTCACTAAAAATAACTTAAAATGACTTAACCTGATATAATGACCGAAAATAAACGACTCAATTGTAAGTTGTTGATTTGTGATGCTGTAGCCTGGAAAAGCCTGGTACGCCCGGACAGATTCGAACTGCCGACCTTCTGATTCGTAGTCAGACGGCTCCCTCGCATCCGCCGCTTCGGCACGGCCAGGGTTGCTCTCTTCTTTCATCCAGGAAAACCAGAGCTTTAGGGGACTTGGTTTTCACTGTTATTATAACGCCTTTTGTATAGTGGCAGCCGAAAAAGGCTCGCCATGGGCGGGGTATACGGTTTTGATTCCTCGATCCAATAGCAAATTCCAACTCTCTTTTACTTTCATCAAATCCTCAGCAAAAATAGGCAAGCCTGGACTTAGGCGCAATGGGAACTTATTCATCGCCAAATCTCCTACAAAACCATCCCCTGTATCTAATAAAACACTTATTGATCCAGAGGAATGACCGGGAGTGTAAATAACCTTTCCAGGAATTCCATATTCGGCCAAAGAAAAGTCTTCCTCCCCTAGGACTATATCAACATGAGTACTAGGGATACGAACCAAGGGCAAAAATATCTTCATTATTGTGCCAATGAGACGACCCCAGAGATTTACCCCAGGAGGCATCTGGTTTGAAGATTTTTCAAGCCAGTCTATTTCCAGTTGGTGCATGGCAATCTTAGCACCTGTGATCCCTTTAATATCCATTGCTGATCCGATATGATCCCAATGCCCATGCGTTATAACAACTAACTGGATTTCCTCCGGCTTTATTGAAATCTTTTCCAGGGCCTTCACAAAGTCTTTTACTTTCTTGGGGGCCCCGCTATCAATCATGATAATCCCTGTGTCTCGGATGACATAGCAGGTGTCAAATCCAAGAGGAATCGTGTAAATCTTAATGGCCATCATTAAGTCTCCACATATTTCGTTAACATCGATTATCATCCCCAGAGCTGATATTGAGATGCTAAATGCCAAAAAATCAGCTTGCCTTATTCCCTAATTCCTTCCGTACCCTTTTCCAATTCAGGAAAGCCAGGGCTTTCGGGTATTGGGCTTCCAACTTAGCCACCCTTACCCTCGCATCCGCCACTTGGGGGAGGCCTGGATCGGCGGCATTCCAGAGGGAGGGGAAGTTCTCATAATGCTCTATGGCTCAGGTTTTATCTCCTTGCTGTTCGTAGATCGTACCGAGCATGCAGAAGGATTTGGCGTAGATGTCGCCATTATCAATTCTTTCAACCAAGGAATCGATCCTCTCGTATTCTGCTTGAGCCTATTCAGTCTCGCTTCGAAGTCCACGCCTAACTGCCTGTCTCGCTATCCCCCATGGGCTATCACGTCGAGCCGCCGCAGGTCCCAAGCAGCTCCAAGGCGCTGGAACACTGACCTCGCGGACTCTAGCTCGAGCGAGGCAGCAGCGTTGTTGCCAGCACGCTTCTGCGCTTGGCTGAGCAGAACCCGTGCTCCTGCGGCTTCGTAGGGCATCTTGAGATGGCACCACTTGCTTATCGCAGTCTGTAGATCATTCACAGCTTCGCTCGTTCGATTGGTGGACAGGGCAAGGGCGCCTCGGGCTTGAGCTGCAGCTGCCTCGAGGGCGACAGATCTTGAGAGCGCAGCCGTTGCCTCTAATTCCTCAATCGCCTCCAAGGCTTTATCATGATCTTTAATCGCAATCATGGCCTCGATCGATGTGGGCAAAAGTCGAGCCCGGGAAAGCTGGCTCAATCGTCCTGGAGCAAGAGCATCATCCAGGAGCTCTAAGGCGGCGGAATGATCGCCTCTTACCAGGTGCAGCCGAGCCATCCCTGGGATTGGGTTTCGGCCATTCTCATGCGCCAGGCGGAACACCTCCTCCGCTTTCTCCAGGTTTCCGGCGCGCAGCTCAATCTCGCCCAACTGGTACCAGGCGGCCCCGATGGCGTCTGTGAATCCGCTGAGCTCCTTCACTGCCCTCTGTACTTCCGCAACTGCGCTCTTCCAAGAGCCCTGCAACCACTTCACTTCGGCACTGTAGATTCGGCACACGCCGGGAAAGGCCGATTCTGAGTGGCTCTTGCACCATTTCTCTGCAGCCTCCACCCATTCTCCGGCGCGCCTGTAATCAGCGATATTGTCGCAGACCGCCAGCATGTTGCAATAACTACGGCCGGTCGTTTCGGGATTCAGCTCACCCCCCACGGCGGCAACCATAGCCTCGTCCATCAGCCGCATACCCTCTTCGATACGGCCCATTGATACGAGCATGCGGCCCTTGTCCTGGAGCCCCAGTGTCTCGAGGTTCCTGTCGCCAAATCTCTCCCCGAGTTCAAGCACAGCTTCCGCGAGATCCAAACCTCGTTCGGGATCGCCGTCTCGCTCATACGCGACGACCGCCTTGAAGCGAGTGAGGTAGCCGTGCGCAGGGCCTTCATCCCGACTGACGAGTAGCTTCTCGGCTCGTACCGCCCAGCCGCTGGACACGGCCGTCGCCAGCCTGTGATAAAAGGCTTCGGCAAGCTGAATTGCCTGGTAGGCGGCAGCCTCATTCTTGCCTCCGGTCAAGAAAGCAGCATACGCCCTCTCTCGCAGGGATATCGATTCGTTGTTTCGGCCGATCCACCATGCCGCGTCGGCATAACGCTGGATATCCTCAGGTTCGAGCTCTGTCACCCCTTCTGCTGAAGCAAATCTATCGTATGCGGTCTGCCACTCCTGACGCGAATGTGCCTGGCGGGCCTCGACCACACGATTGGCGGTGTCGCGCTTGGGGGCGATCTTTGTACCAAGGGGAAGGCCCTCCTCGATGTTCCTCAAATCAGCTAGAAGTGCCTCTGTTGTCTGGTATCTTCTCTCCCTCTCTTTCTCCATACAGACCAGGATCAAGCGGCTTAAATTTTCCGAGATATCGGGATTGAGCCTTTTCGGTTCCTGTGGCAGCTGTGCTTTATGTTTCAAAGCCACACTCAGAGCCGTATCTCCCCTAAAAGGCAATTCTCCCGTCACCATCTCAAAGAGGATAACGCCAAAAGAATAGATGTCTGAACGATGATCTACCTCATCTCCCTCAGCCTGTTCAGGCGAGATATAATCCGGCGTCCCGATCAACACTCCTGTCGCTGTGATTCCCGGAGCCTCAACTGATCGGGCTATGCCAAAGTCCATGATCTTCACACGGCCATTCTTATCGATCATGATATTCTGAGGCTTCATATCCCTGTGTATTACACCTAATTCGTGCGCTTCTCTGAGCCCGTCACACACCTGTCGGGCTATGTTGATGACTTCGGCCTCGGTTAGTTTCCCGACCCTCCGTATGTAGCTCTTGAGATCCTCCCCTTCCACATACTCCATGGTGATGTAGGGCGTCTCCCCTTCTTTATCCAAGTGGTACATCTTACATACATTCTTGTGGCCGATCTTCCGGGCCAGCTTTAGTTCATTTCCGAACCGCTCTAAGGTCTTTATGTCTGGCGCTATTTCAGGCTTGATGAGTTTTATGGCTATCTTTTCGTCTATCTTGGTATCTATCGCCTTATAAACCTTCCCCATCCCCCCTTTACCCAGCTCTTCGATAATCTGATAGCGTCCAGCGAATTTAGAGCCTGTGGTTAGCTCTTCCCTGGGAGTTTCAATGGTTCTGGTGATGGAGGGATGCTTATCTTCGGAGGGAACAAGCTTCGTTCCACATTCCCCACAGAACCTCTGTGTGTCCGGATTCTCTATCTGACACCTCGGGCATTTCATGTCTTCAATCCAATCCGACTGCCTTGAGGATTTCGATGTACCGCGGTTCATTCTCAAGTCCGGCAAACCAGGGAGCGTGTTTCATCTCGATAAAAGCCGGTTCCCGTCTCTCAAAAGCGATATCCAACCACTCCAAGGCTTTCGCTCGATCCCCGAGATTGTTCGCGATCCATGAAATCGCGATGGCTGTCCCTGCCAGGTTCGTGGTTGCGGCCAGATCCTCCAGCTCAACGATCAGCTGCCTGGCCTCATCCTCGTTCCCCTCTTTAACATGGAAAACGCCCAGCAGCCCAAGGAGGTATGGGAGCCTGCCGTATCTTTCTACTCTTTTTGATACAGTCGCAACATTATACTCGAGCTGATCTGCCGAGATCCCCAGCTCCTTCAATTTATCAATATAGATCTGAGCTTTGTCTGGGCGTCCTCTGATATTGTATATCCGCACCATCGTCGACAGTATCGAATCCGATAAGGGATCAAAGTCTAAGGCCATCAATAACCGCTGCTCGGATTCCTCCATTCGGTCCATCCTCAAAAGGAGCAACCCATACTCCCAGTGCGCGCCGAAGTTCTTAGGATTCAGCTCGATGGCATGCAGGAATCTTCGTTCCGCCTCTTTCCAGTCCCAATCGTATATCTCGATGATGACACCCATCGCGGAGTGAGCCTCCGACGAATTGGGAGCCAGATCGAGCGCTTTTTGTGCATACTCTTTTGCGCTGCTCTCCCCTTCTCCCTTAGGGATGTATCCATGGTAACCTAGCATCATGTAGGCCTCAGCCAATCCGGCATAAGCCGGGGCGAAATTCGGATCATAGGAAATCGACTGTTCAAAGGCCTCCTTCGCACGAAAGTAATCGCGGACGTCCTCTCTGTACCGGAAATCTCTCCCGCGCAAATAGAACTGATAGGCCTCTACACTGTCAGTCTCCTGCATGGCGAGATTGTCCTTTTCCTCCTCCTGCAGTTCAACCCGCAGTCTGTTGACAATGGCCGAGGCGATATCGTCCTGGATCCTGAAAATGTCATCCATAGTGCTGTCGAACTGCTCGGACCAGATCAGGGCTTTGTCCGTCACGTTGATGAGTCGGGCATGGATACGCAGACGATCTTCCGATATCTGAATGCTGCCCTCTAAAACAGCCCCCACATTCAGCTTTTCTCCTATATCCTGATAGTCTTTTTCTCTGGTCTGGAATCTCATTACAGAGTCGGGTGCCGGCACATAAAGACGCTCGATCTTGGAGAGTGCCGTAATCAACGTTACAGCCAAGCCATTGCACAGGTACGCATGGTCCTGTTCCGGGCTCAAATCGTCAAATGGAAGTATGCCAACCGAGACTATGTTTGATGAGGTTGGCGCACGACCGCCGCCGGGAAGAAATTTCAGGCCGAAAATGATGATCAATACAAGGATGAAAATCATTAAAACCGGGACCAAGATCCGCATTGGGCTGAAGGTCACGGTAACTTCTTTCGAAGTTGTGGCCTTCCTGGGCTTATCTGATTTCTCTATTGTCGGGAGGGCTTTTTCAATGGAATCAAGCACAGAAAACAATTCGTTCGCGTCATGAAATCTCTTATTTTTTTCCCTCTCAAGGCATCTGAGGATTGCACCGGAGAATTCAGCCGGGATCTGCGGATTGAGCTCTTCGGGATTTCCCTGAAAGGGAAGCTGGCCTGTTGCCATCTCATAAAGGATCACTCCGAGAGAGTAGAGATCAGACCGTTGGTCTATCTCTTCGGCTTCAACCTGTTCGGGAGACATATACTCAGGAGTCCCGATTGCGATCCCCTCACCTGTCAATCCTTCGGATTTGAGTGAGCGGGCGATCCCAAAATCCATGATCCGGGCGTTGCCCTGTTTGTCGATCATGATGTTCGCGTGTTTCAAGTCACGGTGAACAATCCCCAGGTTGTGTGCCTCGATCAACCCTTCACAGACCTGTTTGACGATAGAAACGATGCCGTGAATGGAAAGCCGTTTCGATCTTCGTATGAAGCTCTTGAGGTCCTCCCCGGGAACGTATTCCATGGTGATGAAGTGTGTGCCGTTGTGTTCGCCGAGATCGTACATCCGGCAAACGTTCCGGTGGGAGATCTTGCGCGCGGTTGTCAATTCCTTCCTGAATCTCTCGATCGTCTTCTTGTCGGCGGCGATCTCCGGCTTGATGAGCTTGACGGCGATCTCCTCTTTGGCCTTGGTGTCCTCGACGCGGTAAACCGCGCCCATCCCGCCGCGGCCGAGCTCCTCGATGGTCTCGTAGCGGTCCGCAAACAGGGTGCCGCGGGTGAGAGAATCGACGGGCGTTTCGAGGGTTTTGGTAAAGGAGGATCGGGCCTCATCAGGATGAGTGATATTTGTTCCGCACTCACCGCAGAACTTTACTGTATCCGGATTCTCAGTATGACACTTCGGGCATTTCATATGCCGCTTTCCCCGTAAACTCTGAAAAAATGATATTGAATATGAAACCAAGCGTCATTCTATATCTTTCTTTAAAACAGTCAATGCTTGATTCATTTCACGAATCCAAGTCTATTCATCAGCCCGACAAACTCAGGCGTGTCACGTAGACTGTCGAAGATAGGATCCGTAGGAAGATAAAGATTATACATAGAGAGTTCTTCACAAGCCTGATCTAATAAACCACATGCATTTTCAGCTTCACCCAATCCGATATACGCTACTGCTATGTGGAAAGGATCAACATATCTACTTTTAGAAAGATCAGACAATTCATTGAGCACAATTTGGGCTTTATCTCTCTTTCCTCCAACTCCGTAGGCGTAAGCGAGAGCCCCCAGTGCCAAGGTTTGGATTTCTGTAAATTCTGAGGCGCTTTCCAGATGTTTCCAGGCTTCATCAAACATCTCTTTCTCAACATAAACCCGGCCTAACCAGTAGTGATGGAGCGAAAAATTAGGATCTATATCGATTGAAGTCTTAAATTGATCGATCGCCTCGTCATAACGACGAGCTGAAAACAGAATAATCCCTTTACAATTGTGGTGATTCACAGATAAAGGCTCAAGCACCAAAGCTTCTCTCATAGTCGCAATGGCCTTATCATGACGACAAGAGCCTGATAAAAGATGGGCATACATATGATGGGCTTCTGCATCGGAAGGATTGAGCTCCAAAGCTTTTATATATTCCTTTTCTGCTCTATCCCATTGATAATCGCACCAGGCAAGAATGTTCCCAAATGCCACATGTGTTTCTCCTATCGAATCATCCAGCTGAAGTGCTTTCTGGGCAAATTTTCTTGCTCGGTCATAGGCTTTTCTTCGAGGTATTATAAAATCATAAAATCCTTGGGTCGATATAGAGTCAGACAGACCTGCAAACGCCAGGGCAAACCCAGAGTCTTTTCCTATGGCTTTTTCGAAACACTCAACACTCTTGGCCAATCCCTCCTTCGTTCTTTTATTCCAGAAATAGCGGCCTTTAAGATAATAATTATAAGCCTCTGAATTTTTCGTGGCGCGCCTCACCAGCCTTTCTTTTTCTTTTTTTAAAAGTCTCATTTTTAAAGAATCAACTATGGCCAATGAAATCTCATCTTGTATCTCAAAAACATCTTCCAGGTTGCGGTCATACCGCTCCGACCACAAATGATATCCATCAATTACGCTGATAAGCTGCGCAGTTATCCTCAGCCGTTTCCCTGACTTTCTCACGCTGCCTTCAAGCACTTTATCTACATTCAGTTTCTTTCCAATTTCTCGAATATCAATATCTTTTCCTTTGAATGAAAATGCCGATGTTCGAGCAACCACTCGTAATTCGCTGATTTGTGTCAGGGAATTGATTATCTCTTCTGAAATTCCATCACAAAAATATTCCTGCTCAGGGTCGGCGCTCATGTTTGTGAAAGGAAGGACTGCAATAGATTTTTCACCTTGGGAAGGCGAAATGGCAGTTGGATATTTCAAAGCATTTATGAACGCGTCCACACTTTGAAATCGCCTCGTGACGTCTTTCTCTAGGGCTCTCTGGATCGTGGTTTCTATATAGCTCGGGATCTCTGAACGAAGCGAAGAAACTGACTTGAGCCTGTCATGCAATATTGAAAAGATAAGCGCCTGATCGTGTTTTTTTGTAAAGGGCTTTTTCCCTGCAAGCATCTCATAAAATATGGCTCCTAGTGACCAGATGTCGGTAAGATGATCAACTTCCTCCCCTCCTGCTTGTTCAGGCGACATATACGCCACGGTGCCCATGATCGTTGAGGCTTTGGTAAGATCGGCTCCATCTGAAAGCTTGGCTAAGCCAAAGTCTGTTATCTTAGCCTTCCCTTTTTCTGTCAGCATTATGTTTGCTGGTTTAATGTCTCTGTGAACTATGCCTTTGTCGTGGGCCTCCTTGAGCCCTTCTGCAACCTGCAGGGCAATGTCTTTGGCTGCATCTATCGCTAATGGCCCTCCCTCCAATCTCTGTTTGAGGCTTTGACCATGGATGTGTTCCACAGCTATGAAAGTCTGGCCTTGATGCTCCTCGATCTCGTATACGGTGGTTATATTGGGATGATTTAATGCCGCCGCAGCTTTGGCTTCTTGGACGAACCTCTGATTCGCCTCTATATCTTGAGTAAGTTCTGATGACAGGAACTTGAGGGCTACAGTTCGATCAAGGCGCATGTCCTTTGCCTTGTAGACAACACCCATCCCGCCTCGGCCGATCTCCTCGATGATCTTGTATTTCCCGGCGATGGTCGTGCCTGAAAAAATGGCTGGCTTCTGGATGGTCATAGTTTGGGAGACGGAAAGATCTGCCGATTCCTTCAAAGGCGTCCCACACTTGCTGCAGAAATGGGAGTCTTCAGCATTATCGGCTTTGCATTTGGGGCATTTCATGTCCCTTGATCCCCTGGCTGCGTATAAGAATAGTAAACCTTGTCAGGGTGTGTCAATTAGAAAGGGATTGCAAATAGGATGTCAGATGGTGTCATTCCACAGATATTACACAAAGAATGTTGAAAAGAAACACGTCAGATCTCCTTTTGTAGCTTAAAAAATTGCACCAAGTGTCAAGGAGGGTATGACATACCTGCACTTAAAAATAAGTGTGGACAAAATGAATAAAACTTCATATTAGACTTGAAATATTAATAGATCTTTTAAAAGTTCGAGTAGGCTCATCAACTTCGTACAGTGCCTTGTCTGAAGATCTGCAGGTATCCATCCATACAGTAAAGCATTGGCTTCAAATCCTTGAAAATCTCTATGTAGTGTTTCCGGTTCGGCCATATCACAAAAATATTGCCCGAAGCATACTTAAGTCTCCTAAGTATTATTTCTACGATACAGGAGCAGTAGAAGACGAATTCGGATCAAAACTTGAAAACATTGTTGCTTTGGCATTGCTAAAAGAGCTTCATTTCTTGGAAGATACGACCGGTTGCAAGGTGTCCCTGCATTACCTGCGAGATAAATCAAACCATGAAGTTGATTTTCTGGTTGTCATAGATGGCAAGCCAACTCTCATGGCTGAAGTAAAAGCCGGTGATGACAGCTTTTCAAAATCATTGTTTCGATTTAGTTCCTATTTAGAAGGAACAAGATCCGTACAAGTCGTGTACCATCTCACTCGCAAGAAATCCTCCCGTGGCGTGAAAATGCTTCCTGTACATGAGTTTTTGGCAGACCTGAACCTACTGCATTCCCGAAAGAACCAACGATAAAGATATGATACGCCCCATGTCGTAGTAGTGTACATTCCCCGTTGTTCGAGGATATCTGCAGCACCGCGTAGAGGGCAAATCATGTGAGTCTCGGAATCAGTCATTTATCTATAGCATCAAGTAATCTGTCGGGCAGCCAGCTTTTCCCAAGAATCCTTCACTTCAAGGAGGTCGTCCGGGCTTTCCAGATTACACTTTGGGTATTTCATATGCCGTTTCCCCTTGTGTGGCGGAACGAGGATATAAATTCTGGGTGGGGGCTGTCAATTGGTTATGGCGAAAAGACTCATTCTGCTCAGTCCCCCCACCCTCTCCCTGGCGTCCGCCACTTCAGGGGCGGAATCTGAGTTTTTCTAGAAAAATTGGTGACGATCCGGGAACCCTCCGCGATCATAATCACTTTAGATATGCTTTAAAGAGCGGCTCAAAATCACCTAGCGTATCTTCGCTCAAAGCAAATCCAACAGATATTGCATAGCAATCTAATTTGACTACTGCATTCAATGCAGCATCTTCAATGTTATCGATTTGCTTTAAACGCTTACAAAAACTCTCATTAACTTTATTGATCGCTTCATATATTTCACCGAGATGATTCATGTCCCAATCTGGTGTTTCACCTTTTTTATAAATCATATATTGAGCTAAAAGGTACATGGAAAGGGCTCTGTAAATAGTTTCTTTAGTTGACGCAAAAGGAAGATGAGTTGAAACCATGGGACGCAATTTATCAAGTATTGGGCAACCGCTTGTCGTCATATAAATACCAATCAAAGAACTAACCGCCGCTTGAACCGGAACACGCTTAAAATAATCACGTCGTGCTGTGCTGATTGTCAGGTCTACTTTCTCAAATGAAAATATATCTTTAAAAAAATCAATAATATAGACCACATTTTTAGCTACTGGGCAATATGAATGTTGTGACTCGCTTAAAGGACAATTAGGACATTTATTACAAGATAGCTCTGTCCAAATTGGATAGAACTCTTTCGGCTCACAAATCAAATCTAAAGTTTTGCCATCCAATTTAATATCAAATTCTTTTTCATCACCATTATCAAATTTAAAATGATAATGAAATGACAAAGGCTTATCTGAAGCTGATGAAACGCTCATATTTCTTCCTTTAAATAGGAATTCCCCTTCTGTGTTTGCGGCAAATCTTTCACAATTTTTCCAATTGCCTCCCATTGATTTCCTTGAATCCGGGTATCATACCCAAACGACACGGTAAAGAACCCAAAAAGTAATGTCAATGCCCTGCGACTATTTCCGGTTTTACCATCGATTTAGCGGAAGATATTGAGCTAACGCAATCCGCCACCCTCCTCCTCGCATCCGCCGCTTCGGGGAGGCTGAGGTTGGCGGATTTCCAGAGGTCGAGGAATTTCTCCTGTGTTGTTATTCCTTCTCATCCACCGGAAGGTTCATCTTATGCAGAAGGTCCTGGAAGCGCGGATCGGAGCGCAAGGGCGCGAGCTCTATATATGCACCGACATAGGGCATGTGAGGACTGCGCTCCTCCAGGCTTTTTTCAAGCCATTCGAAGGCTTGGTCATTTTCCCCGGCTATCGCATACAGCAATGCAACGTTAAAAGAGTTCACATAGGTCTTGCGAGCGCGCGCGGCCTGTAGATCCGCCGCGCTCCTCATGGCACCCCGATAGCCCGATTGCGCATACCCCTGCGTCAAGGCCTCTACGACCTCACGGTCCCCGATAGAGGAGTAGTTCGCTTTCATTTCTGCCAGAGATTCTTCATACATGGCCTTACGCATGAGCAATACTGAGAGATCCCAGTGCAGCATCGGATGCTGTGGAGATGTTCTGAGCAGCTTGCGCACCTGTAAGATGGCCTCATCATCCCGGCCTGCCGACTCCAACAAAAATGCATGATGGAGATGGACCACCTCGTTGAGCGGGTCTAATTGCAGGGCTCTCTCCATCTGCGCCATCGCCTCCTCCGGGCGTTTCATGACCCACAGGAATTGCGCGTAAACCGAGTCCCCATGGTTGGGATTGAGCTCGAAGGCCCTCTTCCATTCTGCTTCTGCCTCAGCCCAGTCCCATTCATAAAGGAAGTTAATCCAAGCCAACAACGAGTGCCCCCCTGCGAGTGTGCTATCCAACTCCAAGGCCTTCATAGCGGCCGCCTTTGCCTTCGGACCCCCCTCTCGCGGCACTGTATAACCCAACTGGTTGCGGAACAGCCAGACTTCGGCCACGGCCAAATGGGCCTCGGCGTAATTCGGATCTTTCTCCAGCGCCAGGTTGTAGTACTCGAGCGCAATGTCGAAAGCCTGTGGCGTGAGTTGGCTCCCTTTCTGCATGCCCATGAGGAGAGCGTCGTATGCTTCAGGATTGACCTGGCGGACGCCGACAAAACGCGCCGTTTCATCGGCTGTTAATTTGACTTGGATCTGATCGGCAATATTGCGTGCCATTTCGCCATACATCACAATGACATCAGACATGGCTCTTTCATATGTCTGCCCCCACAGATTCTGCTCCTCAGGAAGGGCGTCTATCAACCGCACTTGAATACGGACTCTGTCGCCTGCCTGCTGCACTGATCCCTCTACTACAGCATCCACATTTAATTCCCGTGCGATCTCTGACAGGGTTTTATCGGTTTCTTTGTATTGCATGACTGTCGTTCGGGAAATAACCCGCCGAAGCCCGCTTATCTGGCCTAACTGACCGATCAATTCCTCGGTCGCAACATCTACAAAGAACTCCTTCTCTGTATCGCCCGTCAGGTTCTCGAGCGGCAGGACGGCAATCGATTCGATGGCTTCAGCACGCCCTCCCATGAAAAGGTTAAGTGCTATCACGACCACTGCAACAACCAATCCTGCTGCACCTGTGAAAAGAATGGTCCTCTTTCTCCTGCGCAGTTTCGCTTTTCTGACCCTGTCTTTGATCTCTTCTGGAACGATTCCCGCTGATATCGACTTCAGATCATCCAACAGCTCATCGACCCGTTGATATCTTTTGTCCGCCTCCTTCTCCAAAGCCTTGTCCACAACTTGTTCTATGGATGGCGGAATCTCAGCGTTTGACTCTGTTATAGGCCTGGGTTTATCCTTCCTGATGGAATACACAACGGCCTGCTCATGCTCCCCCTTGAAAGGCAGTTCACCGGTGAGCATCTCATGAAGCACCACTCCGAAGGACCAGATGTCCGTTCGCTGATCGACCTCTTCACCCCGGGTTTGCTCTGGAGACATATAGGCCACCGTTCCCATGGTGGTCCCCTCTTTGGTCAAGAGGGTCTTTTCAGCCGTTCTGGCCAGTCCGAAATCCATGATCTTGGCCTGGCCTCTCTCCGTCACCATGATGTTGGCGCTTTTGATGTCCCGGTGAACGATACCCTTTTGATGAGCTGCTTGAAGCCCCTCAGCCACCTGCTCGGCAATCCTCACGGCCTCTTCCAGCCCAAGAGGTCCCGCCTCGATCTTCTTTCTGATGCTCTGGCCTTCGATATAAGCCATGGAGATGAAGTTGACCCCGTCAACCTCGTCGAACTCATACACCGTGCAGATGTTGGGATGATCCAGGGCGGCGGCCGCCTGGGCCTCCCGCATGAACCGCTCCTTAACCTCCGGAATATGAGTCAACTCCGAAGGCAGGAACTTGAGCGCCACGGTTCGCTTGAGTTTCGTATCTTTGGCCTTGTATACCACCCCCATGCCGCCGCGGCCCAGCTCCTCGATGATCGTGTAGCGTCCTCCGACAGCGCTCCCTTCCTTCAAGCTGTCCTTAGGCGTGATCAGGGTTTTGGTGATGGAGGATTTGGCTTCCTCGATCGGTGTAAGGCTGGTGCCGCAATCACCGCAAAAAGTCTTGTTATCTGGATTCTCACTCTGACACTTCGGGCATTTCATATGCCGGTTTCCCCTGGGTTGGCAGGGATAGGATATAAATCTTGGTGGGGGCTGTCAATATCGTATCCGCCACTTCAGGGGGGGGTCGGCGCTGTCTCGGAGGTAGGGAATTTCATTTTATGATTTCAGTAATCAACGATTCTATACTCGAATACGGCCATTTCAACGTCACTGTCAACCAGGAATAGGCGGTCTGCGACGATCCTGAAGCGCTGACCGTGATAGTCCCCTTCCTGGATCCTTCCCAGAAGAACGCCATTCTGATCGTAGATCTCGAACATGTAATCCTCCGGCCGTCCTCCCTCGCGACGCGATTCCTCTCCACCTCTTTTATCATCGGGATCCTTTTGTCGCCTCAAGGTCCCCGACCAGATCCTGCCCATGTGATCCACTTGTATGCCGGCAGAGAATATATTGAAAGAGACAGCAATGAGTGGTCCCTCGTCATAAACATGAACGTTTTTCTCGATCTCCATGGTTTCAGCGTATCCGAGCAGGCGGTCCGCCTTGAAAAGGAGTTCTCCTTCGGACGAAAATTTCTCTATCCTGTTCTGAGATTCAAAGTTGATGTAAATGTTATCAGCATCATCCCCTGCAATGCTGGCCGAATTGCACCAAAAGTTGGTAGGTGGATCCTCATAATAACGCGGCGAGCCGAATGTTCTAAGGATACTCCCGTTTTGGTCAAGTATGCTAACAAGAGGGGGCATTTCACGGATGTGTTCTGTATCAAATCTTCTAACAGAAAAAACCGCAATTTCCCCAGACCGGAGAGCGAGAATTTGAATCGGCGACAATCCCTCGTGACTGATTCTCCTGATGAAATGACCGCTGCGATCGAAAATTGTGACCGCGTTAGTAGCAAGATCATTAATCAGAATATTTCCTTCAGGAAAGACCTCCAGCCGTGTGGCGCCGATAAACTCGCCCGGACCGCTTCCCTTCCTGCCAAAAGCGCGGAGATAGGTGCCTTCCTTGTCATATATTTTGACCTTGTGGTTTCCCGCATCAAGAATGTGGATATTACCCCTGTTATCAACAGCGACATCCTTTGGATAGTAAAACTGGTATCTTTCGTCGTCCGTATTCAACTCACCGTATTTCTTCCAGAATTTGAGTGTTACCTTCTGATCCGTTCCCCAGAGAGGTTCGATATTATGGATAAACCTGAGGCCGTTAATTGTTTCTTCGGTATAGGTATGCCTGGAAGAACAGGAAAGCGTGACCGTAACAAGAGACAGAATAACGGCAACGGATAATAACCGCGTTTTTCGGCCTCGTCCGTCGCCTGTTCGATCTCGGGGCACTCGCGCCTCACGCCTCCTGGATCATTGTATAGCCTATGGATTGAGATTTTCAAGCCGCGGAGCGTCACTTGAAAAGCGGCCTAGCCCAATTCGTCTTATTGTGTCGTTTCACCTAATCTAGGACTACTCCTGATCTTTCTTGAGCCACGGATTCTATGCCCTAGCCGCGATGGTATTCGAGAGCTTATTCGATCCATATATTTTTGGGGAACTCCAGATGTTGATAATCCTTATGATTTGTACTTGAGAAAAGCTCCTTGCTTCTCATAAGGCTCCGGATAATCACCGCCGTTATAGCTTTTCCTGCAGGACTCCACCCACGCCCGCAGTTCCTGCTTCATCGAAGCAGCGAGCTCCGGATGCTTGGTGATCAGATTATCCTTCTCTGCCGGATCTTTGTACAAATGGTACAGGGCATCCTCTTCACCTGTTTTGGAAAAATCCGTGCATAGTTTAAAGGCTCCTCTGATTAACGCAGCCCGTGGAGATCTAAGATTAGAGGCAAAAGGTATGGATCTGGTTCGCTCCTTCATTTTCCCTTCAAGCATAGTAACCAGGCTTTCACCATCGATGGGTCGTTTGCCGGGCAGGTCGAAACCAATAACTTCACATAGGGTTGGGAGATAATCGAGAGTAGAGCAAGGCAAATCAACAACCTGGCCGGCTGAAATAATACCTGGCCAGATTACAGTGGCCGGAACACAGACTCCACCGTTGTAAAGGTAACGTTTGCGCCCGCGAAAGCCGCCTGTCTTTCCGTAAAAAGCTCCTTGATAGGCATCGTATTGAGGGTTGGGATTTCCATCGCCTTCCGGTCCATTGTCTGAACAGAACCAGATCATAGTGTTACGATCGATGCCGAGTTCACGCAATTCTTGGCGCAGACGACCGATCTGTTCGTCCATTGCAGTGATACAGCCGTAGTAATGTTGGTGCCCCTCTGCGTATTCCTTGTACATCTTCAGGTATTCCGGTCCGGCGACAACTGGGCTGTGAGGAGCATGAAACCAAATCGTGGCCATAAACGGTTTTCTGTCGGCGACAGCCTTTCTCATGAATGGAATTGCGCGGTCTATGATAACTCGAGAGTCATCTCCTGTGAGATTCGCCGTGACCTTCTTCCCATTATGCCAGTAAGGAGAGTCATGTTGCTTGAACTTGCCGCTGGCCGGATTCCATGTCGGACACGAGATTTCGGTGGCAAATGCATCATCGTAGTCGCGTTCCCAAGGGGGTGCGTAGTCCTTAGCTGGATTCTTGTGTCGGAGTGATTCACTTCTGCTCATGGACCCAAGATGCCACTTGCCGAAATGACCTGTGGTATAACCCTTGGCCTTACACGCTTCGGCAAGCGTGATTTCCTGTTTTGGCAGTTTGCCCATATTGGCGCGCATCATGCCAAAACGCATGTAGTGACGACCCGTAAGGCATGACGCTCGTGTTGGGGTACAAACAGGGCCAATGGAGTAGAAGCGGGTAAGGCGAATGCCGTCTTTCGCCATGGCATCCAAGTGTGGAGTCTTGATGACCTTGTTACCGTTAAATCCTGTGTCGCCGTATCCCAAATCGTCGGCCATAAGAAAAATAATATTCGGCTTCTTGCCTTTTTCAGAGGTCATCGGCGATGATGAAAATAATGTTCGGTTTCCGAGGCCGGACAACAGCGACAGAGATCCGGCCGAAAGTGTCGCAGAACCCAGCGTCTTCAAAAAATGCCTTCGGCTTTGACTGGTCATAATCTCCTCCGCCTCGATTCTATCAGAAATATTATCTGATCCCGTGCTCGAGCTGATGGAATATCCTCATGTCCGGCTTGACCTGACTGAGCCTGCAGCCGGAAGCTTCGGGACGGGAATCTGCTCATGTCGTATATGCTTGAGTTAAATGCATAGGCAGGTAACATTAACCAGGTCTTCCTTTTTTCCAAACCTCACTTTTGGCTTCAATCTTGACATCCCATGGCTGCTCAGGATTGGGATGAAAAACAAAATCATTAATATCACTTTTTTCCCAGGGATCTTTTTCTAAATCGGGACCATCAGAGATGAAGTTTCTTCTCATATTCCAAAAGTCGCCGCTTGAATTCCCGCCGCTCCTTTATGGCCAGTTCCCTGGTGAAGCGTTTGTCTTGATGCGGCGGTTGTGAGGGATCATATTCAGGATTCGGCCGCGGCTGTTGGGCATCGGTTTCTTCTAAAAACTGTTCCAGCCGGCGGCTTAATTGTTTCACTCTATCGGGGAAGCGTTCAGAGAGGTCATTGAGCTCACCCGGGTCTTTTTCCAGATTGAACAGCGAATACGCCCCTGAGGTATCATTGTACCAGCGGATGAGCTTCCAGTTCTCCGATATAACGGATGAATAAGGGCCTGTGGCATGGGTGTAATGGGGAGAGTGAAAATAGAGAGGCCGCTCCGGGAAATCCTCCGGTTCCGCTAAAAGCGGCATGAGGCTTTGTCCGTCGAGGTGCTGCTGCGGCCGCAGGGGAAGGCCCGCCATCTCCAGAAGAGTGGGATAAAGATCCATATGGATGACCCGGGTGGAGGTGCGCCGGCCAGCGGTGATTCGGCCGGGCCAGCGAATGAAGAGCGGAACCCGCATCCCCGCCTCATAAGGAAAGGATTTCCCTCCCAGCAGCGGGTAATTAGATGTCGCGCCCAAGGTCAGGCCGCCGTTATCGGAAGCGAAAATAAAAACGGTGTCCTCTTTTATACCCAGGCGTTCAAGGGTTTTATCGATCACCCCGACGCTGTCATCCAGGCTTTCAAGCAGGGCGGCAAAGACCGGATTGTTCTGATCGGACGAGGGCAGGGATTTGTATTTTTCAATACGCTCCGGATGAGCCATGAGCGGACGGTGCATGGCATAATGGGACAGATACAGAAAGAACGGCTGGTCGCGGTGTTTCTTGATGAAATCGACCGAAGCTGCAGTCAAGGCGCCGATCACCTTGACATCACCGGAGCTTTTTCCGTCCTTGGAGGATTTAATCTCCCGTAAGCGGTCGCTGAAGGACTCCGTGTCCTGAAAGCCATGTTTGTCGGGATGAAAGTTTTCATGGCTTCCGCAATGCCATTTGCCGTAGTGGGCGGTGGCGTAGCCCCCTTCCGCCAAAGCTTCGGCAATGGTCACTTCTTCCAGGGGGAGAACCTGGCGGTTGTAGCCTTCGAGGTTCTGCCTGTTGCCCCTTCGCGGCGAAGTGATTTCATGCAAACCGCCGTACGGATCATTCAATCTTACCACGGTCGTCAGATCGGTGCGGGCCGGATTTTTGCCGGATAAAAGGGCGCCGCGGGAAGGGCTGCATACCGGACCGGCGGAATAAGCTTGGTCAAAAATCATCCCGGCTTCGGCGATGGCATCGATATTGGGGGTTTGATAATAAAGGCTTCCGGTCACCCGCGTGTCTTTCCAGCCCAGGTCGTCGACTAAAACCAGCACGAAATTGGGAGGTCTCTCAGGGGGACTAGCTTGTCCCCGGCCTCTGATCCAGAGATCAGGGCAGATTAAAACACCGGAGCCGAAGGCGAGTGTCTTCAAAAAATCCCGGCGGTTATGGACTTGAGTCTCTTTTTCCATTTTTCTTTCTCTTCAACACCATGGCCCGCATCGCGAAAGTGGGCTCGCGGAGCAGATCTAAAGTTATCACGCCGAGATCGGAGAGGTCAATGACTCATAGAATCCTGTCTAACCTGTTCTCCGTAGCCCTGTTTGCGGCGCGTCCAGGACAGGGATGACATGGGCACAAACGGTAAAACACCAGGAAAAGATCCCGGTGGCTAAATAGAACCGAAAAGACCCGAAGCGGCCGAAACAGAAACAATGCATTGTCACTGCAGAGACAATACTTTACTTTTATTTTCAGGCATTTACGATCCTCCCCCTGATTCTGATTCGTAGTCAGAGGGTCGAATCAGAAGCGGACGATGATGCCGAAGGTGGAATTCACGGTTGTGACATTGTCAGGATCATCCAGGATGTACATAACGCGCACATCCGCCCGAATACCGAGGTTTTCGAAGATGTAATAATCAAGGCCTACGCCCCCCTGCATCAACGCGTCCACGCGCTCACCCTCCGGGGGGGCGGGCATGGTGATCTCATACCCGAATTCGGAGATATAGGTCTCGTCCATGGCCACGATGCGATCAATGCCGGCCCCGACCAGAAGATAAGGTGAAAAACGGCCTTCTATCGGTTGCAGGACGAAACTCAGGGTCAGGGCGAAATGCTTGGGAGTCTGGACGGTCAGCGTGTCTCCGTCGGATGGGTCGGACAGGGTTACCTCGGAGCGCTGGGTCAAGCGCATGTCGTACTCCACGCCGAGCCAGGGTGCCACATAGTAAGCGAAGGCGGCACCGAAATTGGAGGGGGCATGAGCGGGCATCACCGGAAAACTGTTATAGCCGGGCTCATAATCTTCCACCGAACCGTATTCGAAGTGATGATTGAGGCCGGCGAAGGCCGTGACCCGGACCTTTCCGGATTGGGCTTGACACAGACCGGCCGCCGCAAAAACAAGAATCAGCCCAAGCGGCGTCTTCTTCACTGTTTCAGCCTCAACGCCTTATCAGATATTTCTTGGGAGCACAAACATCTTGGATCGTATCCACGTTTGACGAGGTCACGCTGAAAACCAGGCTTTGCTGAACGATCCCGGCTGCAGTGAATTCCACCAAAGTATCCGTTGGAATTCCCACCAGGTCCCGCTGGGGAAGGTGGGACAACATCCCTACCAGCTCGCAGTTGGGGATGCGGCCGTCTGAGCTCATCCGCAGCAGCAGGAGGTCATCTGCATGCGATCCCAAACGACTCGTGCCTCCGGCGACGATGATCTCGCCTTCATCGGTCAGGGTGACGGCCGCCGCGTATTCCTGGGAAATGCCGTCCTCTACGACCTCTGCCCCGAAACTCCGCAGCCAGTCCATTTGAACGGTGCCGGAAAGCTGCATGATCAGCAGGTCCTGGTTGTCACCGCCCGTCACGGCTCCCACGGCCATGAACTTGCCTTGCGGAGCGTTGATGAGGTCTGTCATCCATTCATCCCGGCTCTCGCCGAAAGCGAGCTGCATGACCGGGATTCCGTCCAGGTCGAGCTTTAGAAGCAGGAGGTCGCTGTCCGGCTCCAATCCCTCTCCCCGGTCCACGAGGGTTGACCCCCCGATTAGAAAACCACCGTCCTCAGTAGGCACCATGCATGTGGCGGCATCCAGGGGAGAGAAGCTGAAGGCTCTTTGCCAGACGATATCCCCCGTCGCGGTCAGCCTCAGAGCCCAAATCGCCGTCAACATTGTTTCCAGGGAATCGGAGGACCCAAAAGAATCGGGAGATCCATAAGCGGCGGTCGACCCGACCACCAGGAAGCCGCCGTCCGGCAGGGGCTCGACCAGGTTGGCCTCCTGGTCTCCGTCGGCACCATAGGCTTTCTGCCACTCGATCTGCCCCAGAGTATCCATCTTGACAACCAGGAAATCATGCCCGCCGACGCCGAATGAGCTGGTGAATCCCACCGCGATATAGCCTCCCTCCGCCGTAGGTCGAACCGAGCGGAATCCGTTTTCGGCCTGTTCGTCCTCCGCTCCGTAAACCCGCTGCCACTCGATTTCAAGGTTAGGGTTGAGTTTGAGGATGAATCCGAACGCATTCCCATTTGCCCCGGGAACCTGATGGCCAAAAGAGTCCTCACCTCCGCTCTCGCCGGTGCTCCCCGCGATGATATACCCGCCGTCCCCGCTCGAATGAAAGGCATAGATGCGATCCGCAGGGTGGCCGTAATCGGGATCATCGGGGATAACGGAGGTGAAATCCCAACGCTCCGCCTCGCCGCCGCTGGACGATATCTTGACCAGCCAGCCGGACGATTCACCCGCCGAGGAAGGCATCGGCGGCGTCATATATCCCGCACACAGGAAAGCCCCCTCAGAAGTCTGAATCAGTGCGACCGGGATCTCTTGATTGATTCCCGTATATGTCTTCGCCCACTGTCCGTAGAGGATGACCGGGACAAAAGCGATGGCGAACCATACCCAGATTCTGGTCCGTGATTTCATGAGACACTCCTTACCTCCCTATTTTGGCAGATTCTGAGAGAAAATGCACGCGGCTCCGGCTAGGATTTCTCTACCAGCTTTAACCGCAGGTGAAAATAGGGGATAAGAACCAGCACGATGGCGCACAGCGCAAAAAAATACGTAGGACTGAATCCCCCCTCCACTCCGTGCGCCAAATAAATGAGCGAACGCTGGATGTGGATGAAAATCAGCTGAATGAATATGAAGATAAGGAAAAAGGCCTCTTGGATGATCTGGGCCTTCCGGCCTCCGCCTCTGGCCCGCGCGATAATCCCGGCGAGAAGATAAGCAGCCAGAAACAGCCCGGACTGGAGGAGCGGCAGGAGAAAAAACAACGGCGATTTCGTCCCGCTCAGCCAGGCTCGGCCCGAGAGGGCGATCATGAAGGGAATTTGTCCGGGCAAATGGGGGTAGGCCACCAGCGACATCACCCATGAGGCCACCAGCAGGATCCCGTTGAACACCAACAGGAGCATGATCGTATTCTCTCTCAACAGGGATTCGAAAGTTCTACCGGGCATTCGTCTTCCGCCCATTCACAGCCGATGGATTCCGAAGGCATCACTCATGGGATACGGCCCTTGTTCTTTACCGGCCGCGACAAATCAAAAGCGTTCAAAAACTAGACCGGGATTCTCAGGCTCATATGGGCACTTATATCAGAATGGCTCCAGTGCGTAAAGGGGCGCTGAATTTCCGGCTGAATCTGGGTCCATATCCCAAGAAAAATAGCGGGATATTCGTCAAGATGGTAGAATATGGGAACAACATCGGAGCGCTCATGGGTCAAAGGATTCTCATCATTGAAGATGACAAGCATATCGCCGGCTTGCTCAGAACCCATCTGGAAGAGGCGGGATACTCGACCGAGTTCGCGTTCGATGGAAACGTCGGTCTCGAGCTGGCCCTTTCCGGAGACTTCCATTTGATCGTTCTGGACCTGAAGCTTCCCGGGCCCGACGGCCTGGAGATCTGCCGGAAGATTCGGGGCGGCCAAACGGACTACACACCGATTTTGATGCTCACGTCCTTATCGTCGGAACTCGATCGTGTCCTGGGTCTTGAGTTGGGAGCCGATGATTACATGACCAAGCCGTTCAGCGTCCGGGAGCTCACAGCACGGGTCAAGGCCCTGTTCCGACGCGTGGAGGCCCTCAAATCGGATGCCCGCACAGGGCCTCCAAAACTCATCAGGATCGGGGATTTGACCATCTCGACCGAGAAGCGCCGGGCATCGATCAAGGACAGCGCCCTGGATCTCACCGCCAAGGAATTCGACCTGCTCCTCCAGTTCGCCCTGCCTCTCCACGCATTATGCGTGTGAGCCCTCGCGCCAGCCGGCCGCTCTCTTCGTGAGGGCGGCCTTTATTTTCGGGGATGATGTTCTTCCCTCGGGAGAGGACTCTTATCGACGGAATTCAAGCTCTATGCGGCCGCGGGCGTCCTTAATCCAGATATCACGCCCGGTCTGTCTGATCTCGAGTCCGCTCGGCTGGCTCTTCAGGAATGAGTAATCAGCGGGAACTTTGAGCGTAAGACCGGTGATGCCCGCCGGGATGTCCAGGTTCACGATACTCGTATTAAGGCCGTCAAGAGCGACATCCAGTTCGATCCTGTCGCGCACCGACCACCACCGGCCGAAGTCGGAAACCGATCCGAACCAGGCAAATTCCCGGACAGCATCGATAAATGCCTCTTCGAACTCGAATTTGTGCCCCAGAATATCGGGGTGAATCAGGACTACGAAGATCCCTCCATGGCGGCCGATCTTCTCGGCCAGCTCCAGCGCCTGCGGCAGCCGGTCTCCCAGCTTGGGGCGGTGTTCATCTTCTACAGTCACTGGAAATTCGTAGATGCCGACTTCCGCTTCGAATCCGCGGCTGTAATTGAGCTGGAACGGCAGGTGGGTCAAGGATTTATTGGCGGTTATGGTCGAGGTGAAGAGGAAACCGGCGGCAAGCAGGGCCTGCGGCAGCTCCGGAGGATTGGAAAGATACCCCGGCCGGAAGGAGATCACCTCGATCCGTTCCAGGAAATGGTCCAATAGAAACTTGCTGACGCGCAGCTCTCCCAGGATGGTACCGTTAATCGCTTCACGTCTCCGACGGATAAAAGGCTGATAAGTCGGGTACTGTTCCCTCCCGTCTCCCAGCGGGAAGTCACTGAACAACTCGGCATGGGAGACCGAATGGCTGCCGATTTCCATGCCGCGGGCTTCCAGCTTTCTGACCAGCTCCACGGCCTTGGGATTGAAGAAGATCTCGTCCAGCCAGTCGCGAATATATTTGGTCTGGATGAAATAGGTGGCCCGGATTCCCCGGCTCTGTTCCAGCTCGGCATACCTGAGAGAATTGCGCAGTGATTTGGGATAATCCACATCATGGGTGATCATCACGGCCAGGGACTTTCCATCGGGAACGGGATTGAGCGTCACCGCATTTGGCTCGGCCTCACGATAGATGTCCCGGATGAGGCGCAGCAGGACATCGAGCATGGGCTCGTAATCATTGACATAGCTGCGGGCGATCCCTTCTTCCCTATAGTCATATCCCTTCAACAACAGAAAGCCGATATCTGTCCCGAAGGCATATGTTTTTCCTTGGGCATAGGGCTTTTGGGTAAGGGCGGCCGTGCCGTCATCGAATAGAGCCAGTGGAGCATAGGTCGGATCCGTGTATCCGAAGGTCCCCAGGGCCTGTTGACTGGTAATCCCGGCAGGTTCCTGATGCGTTTGGGATGAATACTCGTTCTGACGGGGATCGCTGCGGATGCGGAGGACGGCTTCCCGCGGATCGGATAGGCCGGAGACCAGTGGCTGGGTCCGGTCGAACCGGATCTCATAACGGGTGCGCCCGGGCACGGCCCGGTCGAATCCGAAGACCTCGTTGAGGCCGCCGCCCGCCACATTCACGCCGATCAGCGTCCCTCCTTGCCGGGGGTAGGCCGCCAGATCCTGCAGGGTCTCGCGCTCCAGCACCTTGCCGGAGATCGTGGGATAGACCAGAAGCGCGCTGTGCCGGAGGGCCCGCTGCGGATCCTGTGTCAGGATAAAGGGGATGCCCATGGATTTGAGGCCGTGTGCCAGCCCTAGCCACGAGCTTTCCGGATCGGTCAAGAGCACAGCGAGACGGCTGGTGGAGCCTTCGGCGTAGCGTGCGAAATCCCACAGGACCGGATCCTGAACCAGAGAGGTCTCGCCGGGACCGGTTATCCCCTCGAAGATGTAGATGCCCGGCCGAAACCTTCGATAGACTTCACGGACGACGAGGGCCAGGAAAACCAGGGCCGCAACGATGATGAGGATGTCGATCGAGCGTCTTCTCTTCATCAGTTGACCGTGCGGAAAACCAAAAGGCCCGTGATTCCGTGCAGGAAAAAAATGGACGCAAATCGGGCTGCCATCTCAATCCTCCTTTATGAAGAAGATGTCCTCCACCAAACACCGGAAAAGGCGCGCCATCTTCAGTGCCAGGGCGACGGAAGGATTGAACCGCCCCTGCTCGACGGCGATTATGGTCTGGCGGGAGACATCCAGTTGCTGCGCCAGGTTTTCCTGTGAGATCTGGCCGTGGTCGAATCTCAATTTCTTCAAGTTATTCGCCAAAACCACTTTTTTTGTCATGGTGACTTCTCCGTCTGTTGCGCATAAAATGTACATTTTTATTTACTATTTGTCAATTATTATATACATATGGTCATTAATTATATACTTTGCACGTAGGCGCCATTGGGACAGGGGATCGGCAGGTATAATGCCGCGATTGGGCCTTCAGGAGCTAAGGGTGTTCGAGAGGGAGCGGCTTCACTTCCCGAACTGGAAGCCCACGTTGAGAATGGGGTTGTCCAACCCGGTGTCATCCTTGTCAGTCAGAGGCAGGCTGAGTCCCGCCCGCACACGGACTATACTGGAAAGGTTCAGGACCGCCTCGACTCCCGGCTCGAAGAAGTAGAATATGGTTCCGCCGGGAGCGGTTCCGGAGCCCGCCAGGGCAGTGGCCCGGAAATGGAGTCTCCGGGAGGGATGGAAGGTATAGGCGAAGAACAATCCCCCGAAGCCGGGCAATCCGGGAACGAAGTTGGTCTTTCCGTAGCCGGCGATACCGACGGAAAAGATGCGGTTGACCGTAACACCCAGGCCGGCACCCATGAGAAGAGCGTATTCATCGTACATGCTGGTCGATTTGGAATCCAGATCGAGGTACGGCCGGTAGGTCGTTTTCCCCCCCAGAACGGTATCACGCTGCAATTTCTGTTCCCTCGCCCCCCGCGGTGTGGTGTACTCCAGATCGACGGCGGAGAGGGAATCCGGAACCAGTTCATAGCGGTCTCCCGCCTTAAGAGTGATGTGGGACTCGAAGACCTGGTCTAGCGGGATGTTGATCACCCGATAGTCCCCCTCTTCCAGGCCCAGCTCGATGGGACGGCCGTAAGGCTTGGTCAGCTCCACCATCAGGCGGCCTTCGCCGTCATGGATAAAGACCTTCCCCTGAATTTCAGCGGAGAGGATCAAGAGCACCTCACTCTTCCGGATATCGGTCATCACCACGTCCCCGGTTCCGGCCATGGAGATATCATAGTAGGGATGCTGCGGGCCGCCCTTGGTCGCGGCCGTACGGGTCATGGTCTCATTGAAAGAGAACTGATAGGCCTCGCTCAGGGTCACACGGCCGTCCTGGGTGACATCCGCGGCTCCCCGCATCCCGGAGATGAGATAATGGGTGAAGAACGACCCCTGGATGAGGTCGGATTCCTGCGACACCTCGGTCGCGGAGGAGGAACTCATGAAGGCGAAACCCTTCATGTTATAGGCAGTATCCAACAAAAACGGCTTTCGCTTCTTGCCGCCCTTGATCCGGTTAAACGCCCCGGAAGCGCAGGAATCCAAGATGGCGATCCGGGCATCGGCATCGATGTCCTCGATGGTCTCCCGCAGATCTTTATACGAGATTTTTTCATCACCGATCAGAATGTATTCATCGTCGGAATGGCCGGAATAATAGAAAAAGACCTCGATGCGGCCGTATTTGGGCTGGGATCGGGCAACCAGATCCTGAAAGCGGCTCATCTCCATGTAGAACGATTTCACGCTCGGATCGGCCAGCAAAAGCCGGTCCTCCTCGGTCACCCCGCCCAAGTCCTCCAGCACACGGATAAAGGCCTCCGCATCGGTTACGGCGTAGCGCAGCTGGACCCGGTCGCGGCCGCCGTTGTTGGCCCCGACCGCAATGGCGAACCTTTTTATGATGTTGGGCTGGGAATCCTGGGCCGCAAACATCATGTCCGCACTCATCCATGGCAATCCCGTTATCATCAAGACGGCGATGGTTTTCCGTATCATGGTCTTTCTCCTTTTTCCAGAAGCATGGAAAATTGTATGTGCCCTTCATCCAATGCCAGGCCCCCCCGGCGTCCCGAGGATGGCGAGTTCCTCAAGGCCGCCGCCTGTTCGAGCACAGCGGCCACGTGGATGGGCTGAGCGGCCGCGACAAAGAAAAAACGCTCGAAGTCGGGGGCGTCATCCAGCTCATAGGCATTGGCCAACAGGACCTTGTCATCTGTCCCCAGGGCGGTCGTCCCGCCGGGCTCCGCAGGATAGTGCAGTGTTATGACCCCGTTGCCGTCGAGTGAAAAGATCATACCGAATTCCTTGCCGGCCGAAACATAGGCGAGCTGCAGCAGATCGCCGGCCAGGGCCGTGTCACCATTTTGGAGGACCTCAGCCGTGGTGCCATTCTTTCGATAGATGATGATCTGGGGCCGACTGAGATCGATGCCCTCTTCTCCCTTGATGCGGATCCCTTCGGTTAAGACCTGTCGGCCTCCTGGGCCGGGATCTTCACCGGGATTGAAGAGGACAATGGCAAGGACCAAAAGGGCCGCGGCGGCCGCCGGCGCTGCCAGGAGCCAGCGTTTGGACCGCCCCGGGCCGCTCTCTTTGCCGGAAACGGGACCTCGGGCAGAGAGCTTTCTTTCGATTTCTGCAGCCATGGCGCGGGGAGGGTACATCGCCAGAATCTCGGCGTTCGAGGCCTTAAGCCTGTCGATCTCGCGCCGCAAATCTTCGTCTTTCCCGATGCGCTCTGAAATCTCCTGCATCCGCCGGGCCGGGAGTTCTTCCAGCAGGTAACGTTCGAGCTCCCAGGATCTGACCGGCTTAGGACTCACGACTGATCTCCTTCGAGGCAGCCAAACGCTTCCGCAGCGCTCTGAGCCGCTTGCGAACTCCGGACAGGGAAAGTCCGACCTCCTGTGAGACCTCCTGAAGCGTCATCCCGTCGACATAGTACATGACGGCGATGGCCCGGGTGGACGGCCTCTCCCTGCTGAAGATCCGCTCCAGCCGGTCGCGGCGAATCAAGCGCTCTTCGGCTTCGTCATAAACCGCGATCTGCATCAACACCTTGTCATCGGCGCCCGAAGCCTGCGCCCACTGGGTACGCAGCACATTCAGACACACATTGGTGGAAATCCTATAGAGCAGGCTGGAGGGAAAGCGATGCTGCAGACGCTTCCGTTGTTCGATCACTTTGGCAAAAACCTCCTGCATGGCATCCAGAGCCTTTTGTTCATCTCCGAGGAGCCGACGGCAGCGCCTGAGCACCATGGGGCCATAGCGCCGGTAGTAATCCTCAGGATCGATTTCCGTCGATTTTGTACCCGGCATTGTCCGTCCATGTTCGGCCTTTCACTGAAATGAAACACATGACCAGGCCGAATGTGTCACCCGTTCCTGAATCTTTTTTCGAAATCCGTCTGGATATTGTTACGATTTCCAGGGAAAAAAGTTGGTAAATCCCTGATAATGAAAGAGATTACCCTGTGAGTCGGAAAGACCTGAGGCTGGGGTGACTATAGAAAATGACTTAGTCTTGTTTCTTCTCCGGCAGCGGCACCTTGAACGTCACGTCCAGTTCCATCGCGTAGTCGAAGAGGCGCTGGACTCTGGTGGTGAAAACCCGGCCTGCGATAACGCTCTCGTCCAGTGCGGTTGTCTCGACCTCGAGATTCCCGCCGCTGAACGCCAGGCTCATCTCCTCGACGTCCTCGTGATACACATTGCCGCCTACGATGCTGTTTTCGAACATGCCGCCGGTGGCGAACACCGCCATGAACCCATGGATCTTCCCTTCTTCGCCGAGGTCTTGAAGGTCCCAAATGCTGCGCGAATCCGGGGGCACCGGATGGTCGGTGAACACCAGATGGATGTTGGTGACGGTGTCATCCAGGGCACTTGCTTCATACCAGGCGAATCCGTAGTTGATGACCACGGATTTGCCGTTGAAGCTGAAGGTCCCCTCCGCATTCTTCGCCCCGGGCTGATCCTGCGACGCCTGGGATGGCGGTGCCTCCCGGCTTTGCCCGGAATCGGGATCGGTCCGGATTCCCTTTACGTCTATTTCGAAGTCTTTGACGACAAAGTGACATATGTTGTATTCACCCCGGGAATCCTCTAAGAATGTCACGCTCACGGTTCCAAACAACTCGTCTTCACCCTTGAAGGCGAAGGTCTCGTCGGCCACAGGCTCGAACCTGAACTCATCGCCGTCCGGCGAGACACCCCAGAGCGCCCCCTCTTTGATCAAGAATTTGATGATGGTGGTCTCTCCGCCCTCACCGCTCATGTCGAACTTGTAAGCTCCCAGAATCGGAGCCCAGGCTTTCTTAAGCTCCTCATCTGACCGGGACTGGGGAAAGGAGGAAAATTGGATCGCAAAAAGACCTAATAACCCACATGCCGGAATCAAAAAACGGAAATATTTTGCCTTCGTGTTCATGCCGCCTCCCGCTGAAATCGCATTCGCCCCTCCTATTTTTATGCCATTTCACAACACAATTCAAGCCCATTTATATCCATTTTGTAATCATCTTGTCGACATGATTCTTCCGATAAAGCCCATGGATAATCCAGGTTCGATGGGTTCTTTATTCATAATCGTTTTTTTGTTAAGCACCGCATCATCAAAACAAGCACCTATTTCTGCTTGCGATTCTCAGGGGACGACTTTTCCGGATAGGGTGGCGGCTCCGGGATACCTCTCGGATCCTTTTCGATCTGCTGCCTGAGAAAGGCGAGAGCGGCCTCGAGTTGAGCACCCTGCCCCTGGAACGTGGTGTGCGGGAGGTTATCCATTTCGATGTCCGGGTCCACGCCGTGTCCCTCGATCAGCCATTCCCCTTCCGGGCCGTAGACTCCGGTTTGGGGTCCCCGGGCCAATCCCCGGTCGGTGAGCCGTCGCGCGCTGCCTCCGCCGATCTCAACCGTCCAGAGGTCGCCCTCGGCCGCGAAAATCAAGGTTTCCCCGTGCAGGGCCGGATAGCGATAGTAGCCCTTTACCGTGGCCGCTGACGCGCTGAGCGTCAAGCCCAGTACGGCTGCCAGGGCAGCGGCCCAAAATGACGGTCGAATGAGATTTTTCATGGGAAGGCTCCTTGATCGGAATTTGGAAGAGTCGACATGCGTATCGAATCTGAGGATGTGCTTATATCATACCCGCCGCCACCGGTCAAATCCCCGACATATACATTTGCAGAACCATGATGGTCTAGATCGGTCGGGTAAGATGATGAGGAAGCCGCATGGAAGGCGAGCGGGATTGCTTTACTGAGCCGTCACCACGCAACGACCTCACATATTGCGGCGGTATTGACCGCCCACTTCGAAGAGGGCTTTGGTAATCTGGCCGAGGGAGCAGAAGCGCACGGTGTTCATAAGCTCGGCGAAGATGTTTTCGCCGGAAAGCGCCGCCTGCTGCAGGCGCTCCAAGGCTGCGGGCGCCTGTTTGGCATTCCTCTCGTGAAACTCGCCCAGGCGCTTCAATTGGGAGCCTTTTTCCTCTTCCGTGGCCCGCTGGAGGGGGATACCGATGCCGATCTCGCCGCTGTTCGAGTCTTCGACCTCCGGATTGCGGAAAGTATTGACTCCGATGACGGGAAGCTCGCCGGTGTGTTTGAGCATTTCATAATGCATGGATTCTTCCTGGATCAAACTGCGCTGGTAGCCGGTCTCCATGGCACCCAGCACACCGCCCCGTTCGGAGATGCGGTCGAACTCCATCAGCACCGCCTCCTCCACCAGGCGGGTGAGTTCTTCGACGATAAAACTGCCCTGGAGGGGATTCTCGTTCTTGGCCAACCCCCACTCCCGGTTGATGATGAGCTGGATGGCCAAGGCCCGGCGTACGGATTCGTCACTGGGTGTCGTGATGGCCTCATCATAGGCGTTGGTGTGCAGGCTGTTGCAGTTGTCATAGACCGCACACAGGGCCTGGAGGGTGGTGCGGATGTCATTGAACTGGATCTCCTGGCTGTGGAGGGACCGGCCGGAGGTCTGGATATGATATTTGAGCATTTGCGACCGTGGAGAAGCCGAGTATTTCTCCCGCATGGCAATGGCCCAGATGCGGCGGGCCACCCGTCCGATCACCGTATACTCCGGGTCCATGCCGTTGGAGAAGAAAAAGGATAGGTTGGGGCCGAAGCTGTCCAACGGCATCCCTCGCGACAGGTAATACTCCACATAGGTGAAGCCGTTGGAGAGGGTCAAGGCCAGCTGGGTGATGGGATTGGCGCCCGCCTCGGCGATGTGATACCCGGAAATGGACACCGAATAGAAATTGCGCACCTGGTTTTGGATGAAATATTCCTGGATATCACCCATCATCCGCAGAGCGAAATCGGTGGAAAAGATGCAGGTATTCTGACCCTGATCTTCCTTCAGAATATCGGCCTGCACCGTCCCGCGCACCTTGGAAAGCACCTCCGCCCGGATGGCCCGATACTTTTCTTCGGAGGGGGCCTTCCCCTGTTGGGCCGTGTATTTGTCCACCTGCTGGTCGATTGCCGCGTTGAGGAACATGGCCAGGATCATGGGCGCCGGACCGTTGATGGTCATCGAGACCGAGGTGTTGGGGGCGCTCAGGTCGAATCCGCTGTAGAGCACTTTGACATCGTCCAGCGAGCAGACACTGACGCCGGAGGTCCCCACCTTGCCGTAGATGTCGGGGCGTTCTTCCGGATCGCATCCATAGAGCGTCACCGAGTCGAAGGCCGTAGACAGGCGCTTGGCTTCATAGTTTTCAGACAGCAGCTTGAATCTCCGGTTGGTGCGGGCCGGGTCTCCCTCCCCGGCGAACATGCGTGTGGGATCCTCCCCCTCCCGCTTCAGGGGAAAAACCCCGGCCGTGTACGGAAATCGTCCCGGGATGTTCTCTTCCCGCATCCAGCGGTAGATCTCACCCGGATCCGAAAAGCCCGGCAGCGCGATCTTGGGGATCGTCTGGCGTGCCAACGATCGGGTGACGAGCGGCCGCGTGAAGTCACACCCGCGGACCTGGTAGCACAGCTCCGCCTGGGAATATTGGGCCTTGATCTCCTCCCATTCCTCCAGGACTTGGCGGGACTGCGGCTCGATGCGCTGCTCGGCCGAAGCCACTTCCTCCCGGAGGCGGGCCAGGGGATCGTCGGGCCTTCCGCTATCGGCCATCCCCTCTCCTCCCTCCAGCACGCGCAGGGATTCCTCTAAGTGCCAGCGCCGGCGCAGGGCATCGGACTGTCGATCGGTGTGCTTATGGTAGGCGCGCACGGTCTCGGAGATCTCGGCCAAATAGCGCGTGCGCTCCGGCGGTACGATGATGGTCTTGGATGTGGAGATCCGGTTGGTCAGGCCGGGCAAACCGGAGTCGAAAGCGACACCGGTCTTTTCCCGAACCATCGAGAGCAGTGCCTGATATAAAGCGGTTACGCCGTCGTCGTTGAACTTGGAGGCGATGGTCCCGAATACCGGCATCTCGGATGGATCCCGGTCAAAGGCCCGGCGATTGCGCTGCACCTGTTTGCGCACGTCCCGAACCGCGTCCTCGCTGCCCCGCTTCTCGAACTTGTTGACCACCACCAGGTCGGCGAAATCGAGCATATCGATCTTTTCCAGTTGAGATGCCGCCCCGAACTCACTGGTCATGACATACACCGAAAGATCGACCAGATCGATGATGCTTGAATCGCCCTGGCCGATGCCGGCCGTCTCCACCAGGATGAGGTCGAAGCCGGCGGCCTTGAGCACCTCCAGCACCTCGGGAAGGGAGTCGGGGATCTCGGTCTGAGACCGCCGCGTGGCCCACGAACGCATATACACCCGCGGGCTCCCGATGGAATTCATGCGGATTCTGTCTCCCAGGAGTGCCCCCCCGGTCTTGCGTCGCGAAGGATCGCAGCTGACGACCGCCACGCGGATCTCCGGTATGTCGCGCAGGATGCGCTGGATCAGCTCATCGGCCAGCGAGGACTTGCCCGCCCCCCCGGTCCCGGTGATTCCCACCACCGGGATTTTCCCGACCGGCTTCCCTTCGTCCAGGGACGTCTGCAGGGACGCCGGGTCACCCAGTTCCCCGGCCTTGGCCAGCTCCACCCAGGTCAAGGCCCGGGCGACCTGGAGGCTGCCATCGGATGAAAGCCGGGAGAGGTCCGGAGCCTCGGCTTCCACGGTGCGGAAATCCATCCGTTCCACCATGTGATTGATGATGCCCTGCAGGCCCCAGCGTGCGCCGTCCTCAGGAGAATAGATCTTCGTCACACCGTAATCTTCCAGCTCCTGGATCTCCTTCGGGATGATCACCCCGCCCCCTCCCCCGAAGACCTGAATGCGGGAGGCCCCCCGCTGTTTGAGGAGGTCCACCATGTATCGGAAGAATTCGAGGTGGCCGCCCTGGTAGCTGGAGACGGCGATCCCCTGCGCATCCTCCTCCAGGGCCGCCTCCACGATTTCCTGGACCGAGCGGTTGTGTCCCAGGTGAATGACTTCGACTCCGGTGGTCTGAAGGATCCTGCGGACGATGTTGATGGCGGCATCGTGTCCGTCGAAGAGCGAGGTGGCCGTTACCGTACGGATGTGGTGACGGGGGGTGTAGATTTCCGGTTCTTGACTCATGGCTTCTCCTTTTCCAATTGCCCAATCGAAGACGGAGCCGTGGATTTCCCCAGGATGAAGTCCGTCTGTAATCGGATGTAGTCTTCGATGGTGTAACGGCGGGATAGAAACCAGCGGCGGAAGGTCCACATATGGCCGAGGACCGTTATAGTGTGGGCGATAAGCTCGAGGGAGGGCTTCGCCGATGGAGGCATTTCCCCGGAGCGTGCGAGTCCCTCCAGGGCCTTGACAAATATGTTGGTCAGCTTGACTTCGTTCTCCAGCACACGCTGCCTCCAGGGCTCGGGGAGCGCGCGGGTTTCCTGGTAGACCAAAAGAATGTGGTCACTCATGCGGTGACAGACAAGGAAATATTCCCGGACCATGGCGGCAAGCACATTCCGCCCCCCCGAAACCCGTTGCACGGCCTCGGCGACGGCGGCTTCCACCTCGGCATGGATGGCGTCACACACCAGGTAGAGCACGTCTTCTTTCGTGGATACGTATTCATACAATAGGCCGGTGGAGATGCCGGACGCCCGGGCGATCTCCCTAGTGGTCGTCTTGTGGAAACCCTTTTCGATAAACAGGCGGACGGCGGCGTCCACGATCTGGCGGCGGCGGCGGTGGATGAGGTCCTTGTCCTTGACCTGGGAGGGGATATCCTGAATGCGGGATGAGGAATTGAGGTTCTTCATGTTAATTGAGCGAGCGCTCAATCAGTATAGCCCACCCCGATGAGAGATGTCAAGTCATTTTTGTCTTTCCGATCCTTACTTGTATTTCACCGAACAGCCGTAGGGCGGGCTGGTCTGGACGGGAACCGGTTGACCGCTCATCAGGGCATCCGCCGCCGCTCGGACATAGTTCCGGGCCGCGGCCGCATCTCCCCGGGGGGAATCGTCGATGGCCCCGTTGTACACCAACACTCCCTGGGGATCGATGACGAACATGTGCGGCGTGGTCTTGGCGCCGTATTTCAGGCCGATTTCTCCCTCCGGATCCAGGATGACGGCGGTGGCCGCGATTCCTTTTGCGTCCACCGTGGCCTTGGCCTGATCGACCGTCTGATAGCCCTGTTTCCCTTCCGCAGACGAGCAGATCGAAAGCCAGACCACTCCCTTGGCGGTATAGGTCTTCTGCAACTCCTGCATGTGACCTCCGTAGTGACGAATCACGAACGGGCAGCCATGATTGAACCACTCCAACACCACGATCTTTCCCTTAAGGTCTGCCAGGGAATAGTTGGTGCCGAGGATGTCCTGCGCGCTGAAAAGCGGAGCCGGCTCGTTGACCGCCGCTTCCTCGGCCCCCGCCGGAATGGTTGCCAAAATTATAGCCACCGCCATCAAAACCCGGATGAGAATCGAATGTTTTATCATGATTTGACCTCCTTGATTCTATTTTCTGATGTGCAGGGGAGCGTCCAGCCAAAGGGCCTTGAGGGAGCCTTCCGCATCCCACCCCGAATCCGAAAAGAGGACACCCGCCAGCCGGGAAGGGAGCTTTCGCGTCAACCGCGATCGTGGAATTTCCAGGAAATAACCCATGTCGGTCTTGCGAAAGGTTTCGGCGCGTCCATGATCGATCAGCCCCCTCATGGCGGGGAAAAACAACATCCGTTCCATCGCGCGGGTAAATCCCCGCGGCGGGACGATCTGCAGGCGGATGTGCTCGGTATCGGCCCGGGCATTGACCTTCCAGCCGGGCATGTTCTGGGGAAGCTTTCGTCGGGCCGCGGTGAACTCCTCGCTCAAGAGGCCCTTCCGAGACGGGCTCCCGGCCCGGACGGGAAGCTCCAAAACCAGTTCCTCCTCTCCCGGCAGGCATTCCTCCCGGCAGGCCAGCCACTCCACGCGAGCCCCGATGATTAAGACGTCTCCGGGACTCAGCGTGGCATCCGCCCGCATCTGCGTCAACAGCACCGCCTCGCCTTCATACCCGAAGCTCACCAGGGACGGCGTCTCGATCCGCTGCGGATAGGGCCACAGCAGCTCTCCCGCCGTGATCCCCTGGGGAAGCCGCCATTCCACTGCGGTGGCCAGGCCGGAGTCGCCGGGATTCATCCAGTAGATGTGCCAGTTCTCATCCATACGGAGCCTCACACCGATCCAAAACGGCCGGCCCGGCTGGATGTCGGCGGCCGAGGCGATAAGCTCGGCTTGAACCGGGTGATTCGCTCGAACGGCAGCGTCGATCCCGGCGGCCTCGCTGCCCGACAGCATCAGCATCATCGTCAGGCAGGTGAGGGCAAGGCCCGGACGGCCGCCGAATCGATGCGTCATCCTCCCCTCCTCTGGTTGGGGCTATAAAACAGCGTTTCGCGTTCCCGCCGATGCGTGCCGGATAATCCCGCGACCGGCAGGGCGGATCAGGCGAAATAATCCTCCGGAAGCTGCTTAAGCCGTATGATATCCTGGATACGATCCTTCACATCGAACCGCCTGGCACAGGTCACAGCGCAGCCGGCACAGGACCCGCAGGGATTGCCCTTCACTTCCAGAGAGGCGATCAAGTCATGGGCCGCTTCCCAATTGCGGTAGCCGTGCGCATACATATATCCGCGCATCATGTCCGGAATGGGAAGCTGCTGCGGACACTGGGGCAGGCACCGTTCGCAGGCCTGACAATAGAGGCCGCCGCTTTGGTCGTCCAATCTGAGATCAGTGAGTTCCTGTTCGGTAAAAGTCAAATCCTGCATGACGGAAAGATCCAGCTGCATCTGATCGAAGGTAGTGAATCCGGGAATGGCGGTGTGCACATTGGGGTCCTGCAGGACGTATTTAAGCGCGGCCGTCATATTGATGGGCTCGGTCTTTTCCTTATCCCAATAGACACCGGCTTGGGTCTTCATGGCCACAATTCCCAGTCCGGCCGCAGCCGCCTCGCGGACCGCCTGACGCAGGTCGTCGATGTAGTCCTTGCGGAAATTGTAGGCCGTCAACACCACATCATAGACACCGGCCTCGACCGCGGCCCGAATCACCTCTGGCTCACTCTGGTGGGTGGTAAGCCCGATGAATCTGGCGCGACCCCGCTTCTTTTCATCCTGGAGGGCCTCGATCATGGGCTCGGAATGGGCGTCCGCACCGCGCCTAACGCCGTGAAGGAAAAGGATGTCCACGTGCTCGAGGCCCAAACGCTCCAGGCTGGTATCGAATTTGGCCTTGAAATTTTCCGGGCTGGTGTCCGGGGCGAGATAGCCTGTACCCCGGTCCCGGTCCCCCGGGACCTTGGTGGCGATCACATAGGAATCGCGCGGGCGGCCCTGGATGACCTTCCCTATCATAACCTCGTTCTTACCCCGCTGGTACCCCCAGGCCGTGTCCAGCATCACGATCCCGGCGTCCAGCGCCGCCGCCACCAGGGCCGGATTATCGGCGTTCATGACTCCCATGCTGACGACGGGGAGCTTATAGCCCGTCTTTCCCAATGTGCGGTGAATCACGGGGCGTTGTGTTCCGACCTGCCGGTAAGGGCCGGTTCCGCCCTTCAATATTCCCGGCGCAGCTCCCACTCCGGCGATTCCGGTCAGCCCGAGTTTGAGAAACCTGCGTCTCTGGATTCCGCATGCGGTCCTGCTCATGTGAATTCCTCCTGAATTACGGTTGCAGTCTTTATTTGGATAATTCCTATAAATTTTATAGCGTAATCAGGAGGAAGTCAAACGGAGGGACCGGCGATCCAATGGTGAAAATCCCAACTGACACAATTGTAGGCCAACTCTCATATCCTACATAATTGTCGCCCTGCCAACATTATTGTCGCAAGCGTTCAGGCCATGGATCGTCAACTCCTTTTATTGCAGCACCTTTATTTTGGTGCGGGTTTTGCATATCATGGGCCTAGAGAGACATGGAGGTCGCAAGATGCTGCAAGTGAAGTTTAAGTTCAGGGCCTTTACGGCCCTCATCATGCTGTGGTCTTTTATTTTAGAAACCGTCAGCGGAATCGTATTATATGTGGTCCCACCCGGCCGGATCGCACACTGGACCAACTGGAAGCTTTGGGGCATGACCAAGGAGGACTGGGCCGCGGTTCATACCATATTGGGATATGTCTTCCTGATCTTTGCCGTGATCCATATCATTTACAACTGGAGGCCCATACTCAACTACATCCGAAAAAAGATCCAGTCGGGATTGCGGGCTAGGCGCGAGCTGGCCGTTTCCCTTCTGCTCACCCTTGTGGTCACCGCCGCCACCCTGGCCGGAATCCCTCCCTTCAGCACCATCATGGATTTCGGCGAGAGCCTGAGGTACGCCTGGGAAGAGAGCCGCAGCGAACCGTTCATGGCCCACGCCGAGCTTCTGCGCTTCGATGAATTCGCCACCGAGATCGGTATCCCCCTGGAAAGAGCCCGTGAAATCCTGAGCGGCAAGGGGATCGAGATCCAGGATCCGGCCCTCACCGTCAAAGACATCGCAGAAGCCGGCCGGGTGTCGCCTTCTGGCATTTACGAGATCATCCTATCCGGGCTCGCACCGGAGGAGCGGGAGAATATGCCGAAACAAAAACCGGCCGCCGGTGCGGCCGCAGGCGGTGGCTACGGATGGAAGACACTCCGGGAGATTAGTCAAGACCTGCAAATTCCCATACCGGAGATCATGGAATTTTTAAAATCCAAGGGCATCTCGGCCGAGCCTGACGAAGTTGTCCGCGACGTGGCGGAAAAACACGGGATCAAAGCCTTTGAGCTCGTGCGCGAACTCCGCGAAAGGAAAGATTAATCTCCCGACATACGGGAAGTCAAGCCGCTGAGATCCAGCAAAAGGGCCGTGCGTTCCTCCTCGGAATAGCCTTCCAAGAGCCGGAACTCGCATTCCCGGTGCAGGTGCTGGATCCGGCGGCGTGCTCCGATCCCCCGCGCCGTCAAGTTGATGGACTTGCAGCGCCGATCCGAGGTGCAGTCCCTGCGTTCGAGATAGCCCCGCGCAAAAAGCCGGTCGATCACACGGCTGGTGCGGGAAAGCGAGAGATCCATGCGCCGGGCCAGCTCGCGGCAGGCGATCTTCTCGTCCGCTCGGAGCCGGCGCAAGGCGAGATATTCCGCCGGAGAAAGCTGCAAACGTTTTCGAATCGACGCCTCCTGCTGGATGCAGCGGCTCTTGATCCTCTCGATCACATCCCATAGTGCGTCGTCGGCCAAAATATTTCTCCTTGACAATTATTGCTATTAGCAAGTATTATATATTTTTGGCATGCTGTCAAGACAAAATGAAGGGAGATTTAGAATGCCGATTTACACATACCGCTGCCTGAAGTGTCGACACCAATTCGACCTGCTGGTGGGTGTCACCGCGGATTCCGCTGAGCTGAAATGCGCCGCATGCGGTGCTTCCGATGTCGAAAAAATTATGAGCTCGTTCTCCGTGCGCATGGGTTCGTCCGGCTCCAGCACTTCCAGCCCTCCGACATCCAGCTGTGCCTCGGGTTCCTGTTGCCCGACCTGCTGATATCCGGCCGCCAATCGATCTTCATATGGGTGACGGGGATCATTTTCAGCTGGCAGGTTCCTACTATCCTTCCATATTTTCCATACAATAGGGGAAAGATTTCCGTCGCCGCGAACCCAAGACCTGGCGGACAGCCAAACAGAGGTCGTCGAAGCCGTATAGGACCTGCGGCATAGGTGTGAAATGACGGACCGGGATTCCTACACGAGCGGATGGAGCCGCACTGAGCCGATAGGCCGGGATCACCAATCGATCTTGATGACTCGACCCACCCCCATGGGCACGAAATCTTCGCCGTAGGCCTGCTTGAACCAGTCGATCTGCTGTTCGCCGGTGCAGTGGGTGGCCCCGCATTTTTTAACCCCCGCCTTTTTGAACCGCTCGATTATGCCCTCCACTTCCGGCTTGGATTTCTCCATGAGATGAAATCCGCCGAAAACAAGATAGACATCCTTGTTCAAGATCCGCCGCGCCCGCTCCACCATGTCGGCGATTCCGGGATGGGCGCACCCGGTAATCACCACCAGCCCCCGGCTGGTATTCAGGATGATTCCCTGTTCATGGACCGGGCCCGGCATATCCCCCGTCAGCCAGACGTTTTCGCAGACCGCTACGGGATCGCTCACCCTGTGCACCTGAGCCCCTGCGCCCTGCACGCCCTGGGCGAAGCTTTCCGGGAACGAGCCGGGGAAGTAGACCGGCAACCCGGATTTTTTCTCCAGGAACGAACTCAGACCCCCGGTATGGTCCCCATGGTTGTGGGAGATGACGATCGCCTCCACTTTATCAATGTCTATGTCCAGAATCCTGAGATTGTGCCAGAGAATATCCGGCCGGGTTCCGGTATCGAACAGGATGGTCTTTTCCGTGCCCTCGATCAAGCAGGCGAATCCCCAGTCGGCTTTAGTCTCGGACGCGTGCACATAATTGTCATACAGGATGGTGACCGAGATGCCGTCTCCCGCTTCCGAAACCGCGGTAAACAGCGCAATAGCGATCAAACATGGAATCCACTTTTTCATAGCCTTCCTCCTTTCTGGAAGCTTCTATGGACAACCGCTTCGATTATATAGCCCAGGGTCCAAGATGCCGATCAGGATCCCATGCCGTATCCAACGCCGTCGAAAGCGAAGCAGGTCCTTTCCCCTTCAGTCGACGATGAAAACCTTGGCTCCGGTCACACTCGAAGCCAGATGGGGATTCGTGTCGTCGTCCTCGGCCTGGAAACCGGTCGCAGCCGGCAGCTCGAATATCCGCCCGTCTTTGAGCTCGATGTCGAGTGTTCCCTCGAGCACGTACAGCACATGCCCTCGAGGACACCAATGATCCGAGCGGAAGCCCGGAGAGTATTCGACGATGCGAACCCGCAGATTACCCCGGGCAAAGGTCCACCAAAATGAAGTCCCGCTCTCGCCCTTGTATTCGGTGGCTTCCATCTGGCTCCAGTCCGTAACCGTGAAAGGGACTTGGGAGATATTCATGCCTCTTTACCTCCAGATATTGGGATTTCATGGCGCCTACCATCGATCCGGAAGTCATGGATGGCCCGACCGACTTTTATGATATAGATGTTGTGCTGAGGCAGGAAAGTCTCCACGCGCACCAATTCGAATACGCTTTCGGCGATCTTCTCCCTAACCTCCTGCTGGGTCAAGAAATGCCCCGAATCGCGGAATCGCTCCGGATCTCGGTCGAGGATGATGACTCTGGCGCCGGGCTTGAGGCTTGAGGCCAGATTGTTCAGGAGCGGCACCGGGCGGGCGATATCGTGAAAGGCATTGACGATAAATACCATATCCAGGCCCGGGGGCAGCCTGGAATCCTCCTCCTCTCCCAATATGGTTTTGATATGGGTGATCCCCTCTCGTTCGCAGCGACGCCGCAGAGAGTCCAAAGCCCGGCGTGAGATGTCATTGGCGAAGATTCTGCCCGTCTCCCCCACCCGGCGGGCGAGGTGAAAGGTGAAATAGCCGCTGCCGGCCCCCACTTCACCGATGACCATCCCTGCTTCGACGCCTGCCAAATCCATGACTCTATCAGGCTGGTGGGCGCGGTCCCGCCTATCCTGAGGCCGCGCGGGAATCAGGCAGGATGAGAGGAGGATCGCGATGGCGACCAGACGGGCCGCTCGAGAATTCATGGTTCGGACTGCCAGATGTATAGTGGATTTAAAAAAAAGGAGGCAGCAAAACACCAAAATCCAGGAGGGCTGGCTGGTGAGTCTGTATTATGCTGCCTCCAATGATCGCATCTCGATATTCCCGGCCTCAGAGCCACGGCGCCGCTCAATGTCTGAGGGAAGCCTCCAGCCCTTGCCTCAGCCTGGGACATAATTCCGACCCCAAGGAAAGTGCCGGAGGGATCGAGTTCGCTTGAAACCGAATCGGAACCGGATCCAGAACCGGAGTTTCTGATCCGCTGACCTCGTTCCCGCCGAATCCTTCCTCGGCGAACAAGAGGGCGGCCAACAAGATCATGATAAACAGCGCGATGATCACCCTTTTCATCTCCGGCCTCCTTCAATCTCGGCGGCTTGGTCCATCCGTATCGAAAAAGCTGCACCTCGAGTAATACCACTTCGACGATCAATCTTGCCATTGACAAGCGGATTGAGGGCTTTCACGGCCCGAACGCCGGATCCCAAACGCCATGTCATCGCCTCTCCACGCTCGAGCCGGCTGTCGGAGGGCACATCCTGGCCCCGAGCGGGCATGACGAACATAAACATCAACAGTAGGATGAGTATGACGATGACGAAAAGAACTTTTGAGTCGGAACCGATTATGGCGTTCATCTGCAGCCCAAAAAGAAGGGGATCGCCCTCTTCTGCGTCTATGTGCAATATCCATGCCATTTCAAGGTCTAAGAGAGAGCGGATCCGACAGATGGTCGATCTTAAATAAATTAAAATAATTTTACATGGCGTCCTCAGTATCCAAGGCATGTAAATTTTATTTACACCTCGCCGCCAAATTCACACCCCAGGCCGAGCTGAATCCATGCGCAGCGGTGTTCGCTAGCGAAGCATGAGGTGTTCACTTTCGAACAGTAAGGAGATGGATCAAGTGGATCAAAAACTGAGACAATGAGGCTGGGAAAAAAAGGGGGCTGAAAAAGGGGACTGTCCCCATTTTAAAAAAAGGGGACTGTCCCCATTATTTTTAGTTTGACCGGGAGGCTAGGGAATGCATCAGGCGGGCCTTTTCCACCAATTGAATGAACTCGGCCCGATAGCCGTGAAAATCGTCTCCCTTCCCCGCCCGAGCCAATTGCAGGACACTCTCGTAGGTTGCGTCGCCCTTGAACTCCGAATCCCGCAGCAGCATCCCAAACGCGGCCACCGCAGCGGAAAACTTGAAACTCTGTGAGGCCTTGGCTGAATCGACCGCCCGATCCCTGAGCGCTTGCTGGATAAGTCTGCTGTGTTCTCCAGTCGGGTCCTTGAAGCGCAGCTTGACGGTGAGGATTTCTTCACTCCTGAATGCCGCGGGATCGATGCGTGTCTGCTGGTATTTGAGATCATCTCCACCCGGAATCGGCTCATCGGATCCGTAAGGGATGATCTCGTAGAGAGCCGTTACGGTGTGTCCGGCACCCAGCTCTCCCGCGTCTTTGGTATCATCGGCGAAATCTTCTTTCTTAAGCATTCGGTTCTCATAGCCGATCAGGCGGTAGGCCTTGACCCTGGCCGGATTGAACTCAAGCTGGAGCTTGACGTCTTTGGCGATGGTGAAAAGCGTGCCCCGCATGTCGTCGATGAACACCTTCTTCGCTTCCATAATATTGTCGATATAGTGATAGTTGCCGTTTCCTTTATCTGCCAGCTGTTCCATCCGGCCGTCTTTATAATTGCCCATTCCCAAGCCCACTGCGGTCAGGAACACGCCCTTATTGCGATTTTCTTCGATCATACGCACCAGCTCGGATGTGCTGGACACTCCCACATTGAAGTCCCCGTCCGTGGCCAGGATGACCCGGTTGTTCCCGCCGAGGATGAAATTCTCGCCGGCGATCTTGTAGGCCAATCGGATCCCGGCGCCGCCGGCGGTTGATCCTCCGGCGTGCAGCTTTTCGATGGCCGC
>Ga0180437_10001334_pt1 | contig 42547 bp, 43 predicted proteins | sample SS_ome_4_FD_132410 | JGI IMG/M metagenome (GOLD analysis project Ga0180437, IMG submission 132410) | Hypersaline lake sediment archaeal communities from the Salton Sea, California, USA - SS_3_D_1 metaG | ecosystem: Environmental > Aquatic > Non-marine Saline and Alkaline > Hypersaline >...
ATAGCATTAAATCCCGATGTTGGCACTAAAGTACGTGTTACTGGTTTTCTAGACAGTCTTGGTCTCTCCTTTAGGATTGCAACAAAGGGGACAGGTCGACGGCTCAAAGGAACACGAAGGACTATCATTTCTCTCTTTCTCAGTTTTACAATAGCATCATTACTCTGGATTGGCGGTGGAGTAGTCCAGACAACTTCAAGTTCCTATGTTACTCGATCAATGGGTGTGAACATTATCGCAGTCGGAAACCCGAATCTGTTGCGTTCATATTATGATGCATATTCACTCTATGGCTCGCCTCTAAACAGCTCGTTCAGTTACTTGGATGAAGGTGATATGATTCCAGCTCAGCTACTTGATGATCTTGACAATGTCTTGGGAGTAGAAAGAATCGAATCGCGTCTTGTTGTATACTCAGAAGTGGAAGAACTACCAGCCATCATCTGGAACGAAGAACTTGAGCAGTACGAGCGCATCGGTTTAGATCGCACGACAAATGCAGCTCTTGTTGGAGTTGACTGGGAAACGACAATTTCCGATTGGTATTTCGAAGGTCGTAGTATTGAGAATTCTGAGCAGGTATGGATAGGCGGAAAGATGGCTAGCGACCTCTTCGAGGACCCACTCATACAGAGTTTGGGTGTTCAGGGGGTATCTCTAGAAATCAAAGCTCAAGCCTTTGACATTCTCAATGGTGGTATGATGGCACTGATGGGGCTCACACAGCTCCAGACTTACTTCGGAGTGAATGGCATTAATTTGGTCTTGGTACAACTCGAGGAGTTTGATGATTCAATCATATCACAAATCAATCTCTTAGCTGAGAGTTATGGTTTTGCCATTTACAGACAACATGATGTGCTGCTAGGGAACCTTCAGACAATCGACGCTATTTGGGCGTTATTGAATCCCCTTGCAATTGTCACTCTTCTCAGTGCCTTTCTTAGTTTGATGAACTATCTCTTAGTTTCAGTGTTTGGACGTCTCCGTGACTACATCATCATGAGGTCTGTAGGGGCAAAGCCCTCGTTCCTGGCAAAGGTCATGATTGCTGAAGGATTAGAGGTGGGATTGAGAGCTGGTATTCCCGCGCTCATAGTTAGTGTTTTTCTCAGTGTCTATTCATTGATCCCTGAAGCCGCGGTTTCATCACTGGCTTATCTTCCTTTATCAATCGTTGCAGTCCTAGTTTCAATGATAGTGGTAATATTTCTGGCATCGATTCCAACCTATGTCTTCTTTGCCACAAGAAACGACCTTAGGGTGTCTGAATTCTCGTCTTGAGTAATATTCTTTAGACTAAGACCAAGGTGAACCTGAGGAATGATTGATTGTGACTGATGAGCCCCAGGAAGAATTCTCAGTCCACTGGATACAAGACATAGTTGGAAAAGTGTTGGAACGGGATCCTGAGCAGTACCTGATCGTGACAGGTAAAAGTATGAGTGGTAGTGTCCATGTTGGGTTCATGAAGGAGATTATCATCGCAGACGTCATCAAGCGGGAACTCAAGAAATTGGGAAAAAAAGCCAAAACAGTGTTCATCTCGGATGACTTTGATCCTATTAGATCATTCCCTCCAAGTCTCACCCTTTCACCAGATGAGTACATGGGTGTTCCATATTCAGATGCCCCAGACCCGCAAGGCTGTTGTGAGAGCCTAGGCGCCCACTGGACAAACGAGCTTATAGAAACATTTCCAGAGTTTGGTGCTGATCCTGAGGTTGTTCTTCAGTCGAAATTATACGAAACAAAAGAGATGCTTGATGCTGTCCGCATCTGTCTTAGAAACACAGAAACAATCAGAGAGATTTTGATAGAGTATGTGGCTCGTGACTTCGATGAGAAACAGAGAGCCGACTATATCACCTCGATGAAGACGTGGTACCCCGTTTCAGTGATATGTCCCATTTGCGGAAGGTTACAGTCTGGTGGTAAGGGTTCAATCGTTCCCAATCGAGTGACAGCATATGACTCGGATGAGGATGAGGTCACCTATGAGTGTGCGCATTGTGGGCATTCCGAAATTGCGAAACTTGATGATCTCAGGGTGAAGTTATCTTGGAGAGTGGACTGGCCTGCAAAATGGTACGTGATGAAGACTACGTGTGAACCTGCTGGCAAAGACCATGCTGTTAAGGGTGGATCATACGATACAGGGTTGGAAATGTCCCATCGTGTCTTTGGATGGTCCGGACCTGTCAAGGTTCCATTTGAATGGGTCCGCTTTGGTGGACGCGATATGGGAACATCGAAGGGTGTAGTTTTTACTCCTAGAGCGTGGTTGGACGTAGCTCCTCCTGAGCTGTATCGTTACATGGTGCTAAGAACTGACCCTGAACGAGCAAATAACATTCAGACTGACCTAATACCTGACCTAGTTGATATCTATGAGTCCTTCGAAAGGACATATTATGGCTTGGATAAGGTCGAACCTGAGAAAGAAGAACTCACAAAGGTACTCTATCCATTGACTGAGGTGCGATCAGATATCCGGGAGTACATACCCAAGCTATCATTCAAATTTGCTGTTTTGACATCTCAGCTTCAGGGCATCCTAAGTGAGGATACTATTATGCAGCGATGTTTGGATGTCTTGAAGAAACAACATGGTCTGGTTGAAATTTCGTCTGAAGCAAAAAGATTGGTGCCCCTAAGGCTTTCAAGAGCTCGGCTTTGGGCTCAGAAATTTGGAAGTGACCGCGATAGGATAGAGATACCAGAAGCCGTTCCAAAAGAAATTATTGGCACACTCACTGACAAAGACCGAGAGTTTCTGAGTAATTTTGTTGAGATTCTTAAGGGTCAATCCCTTGATGACGAGGAACTTCAAGGCAAAATCTTCGAAACCGCCAGGGTTGTCAACCTCAAAGATACTCGAGCATTCGTTGTACTCTACAGGATACTCATCTCTCGAAAGTCTGGTCCTCGATTGGGTGGATTCCTGAACCTATTAGGAAATGAATGGGTCCTTGAACGCATTAAGAGTGTGTTATAATCACCTCGCAACACGTTTATTAGCGGAATACAGGTCGGCGGAATCCTGCCCAAACTACTGGATTTGTGAAACTTATGCTCGGATCACTAAGAGAACGCTACCAGCGAGCAATGACGCCAATTGGCAAGGCACTGGCTCGAACTGGTATCACCCCCAACATGATTACGGGACTTACAGTCTTAGTTGCAATGGTTAGTGCTTGGTTCTTTGCGCTAGGTGACCTATTAGTCGGTTTCTTGTTCATGATTCTAACAGTTGTCATGGACATGTTTGATGGTGCAGTAGCACGGGCTTCGGGTCTTGTTTCGAAATTTGGTGCAACATTCGATCACACACTTGATAGATATGCTGAGTTCTTCTTCATGCTTGGTCTCATGCTAGGACCAATTACAATAGTCACTATCCCTTGGTGGCCCTATTCTGCTGGCGACAGCTTCATCCCATGGTTTTGGGGCTTTTTCACACTTTTTGGGATGATTATGGCTAGTTATACGCGAGCCAAGGCTGAATCGGTGGGCGGGATGAAGAGCTGTACAGTTGGTATAGCTGAACGCCAGGAGAAATTAATTCTGACTATTGCGGGTATCCTCCTGTTGGCCATCCCAAGTACAAACATCTGGATTGATCTTCTTTCGCTCTTTCCTCCTCTACTTGATTTCTTCGTATTATTAGATATTACCAATATCCTTACTCTCTGCATTGTCATAGCTGGAATTCTGTCGCACATCACAGTAGCTCAAAGATTACTCTATGCAAAGAAAGTAATCGGAGAATCAGAACAGGGTGAAAGATCAGATGTATGACTTAGTTGTGATTGGAAATCCAACCTTTCACAATGGACATCTTTCTGGACCAAGTGTCTTTTCTGCTACAACTGCAGCAAGACTTGGAATTGAGCATGTAGCAATCATAAGCACAGTGGGTAGTCAAGTGACTGACGTCTTTATTCAGGGAGTAGATGGCTTGGACATTCCTGAATACTTTATTATTGAAGCAAAGGAAAAAGGTGTGGTGCAAGTTCAAACTCCGAATCTAGGTCAAGAAACTAGTATTTCGTGCATTCCTGACAAAATCAATATTCGTGATATACCTGATGAATTTCTCCATACTCGAGCAATCCTGTTGAGCCCAGCTCTACAAGAGATCACTGCAGAGTTTATTGAATGGATTTGTAATTCCACAGATGCTCTTGTCTATCTCGATCCACAGATACGTAGAGTGAACTCAAAGGGTCACTTGGAGATTATCCGTGATTTTAGTGTGACAGAAAAGACTCAGAGTTATCTTGATATAATCAAGCCAAATCAGCTTGAATCTGAACTGATTACAGGAGAGGCGGATCCCTTTCTAGCTGCAGAGTTAATCGTTGAATGGGCATCCGAAGCATGCATTATCACTCTTGGTAAGAATGGCAGCTTGGTATATGATGGTGAAGACTTCAGCATCATCCCATCTTATCCTATTGAAGAAGTTGATTCAATGGGCGCCGGAGCTGTGTATTTGGCCGCTTTTGCTATTAAGGCAATAGACAGCAACCCCCTCATCGATTGTGGTGCATATGCCTCTTCAGTTGCAAGCATTAAGGTTGAGCATAAATGGATGGACTTTTTCTTTCAAAAAACAGAGATTAACTCGCGTACAACTGAAATTCAAAGACTAATTGAAACTCGATAGTCATATGCTTATGCAGTTATGTCAAATACCAGGTCAATTGTTTTACCAAGAAATGCTTTGGCTTCGACCATTGCCTTACTTCCCTTCTCAGTAATTGCGTAATACTTCCTAGGCGAATCATCCTTCTTCTGCTCCTCAATGAGACCATCCTTTGTAAGACGATAGATTATGGCATATCCGCTAACAGTGGCTGGCGAAAACCCGAAGCGCTTTGTGATGAGTTCCTTGATTTCATATCCATAGTGAGGGCGTTCTTGTAGTAGTCGAAGAATATACATCCAAAGCATCTCTTTGGTCAGTTTATTCACAAGTCTTGTCATTGCTTTCGGTTGCTGACCAGGATTGGATATGTCGTCGTCGGGCATTATCTGACCTTCCTTTCGAATTCTGAGATTATTGCCGCCAGAGCATGGCTACTAAGATAACTCTTCTTCCCGAGAGAGATTCTCTGAATATCAAACTGAGATATGACAGCCAATGACTGGGAATCGAAGCCTCTATGGTCTCCAAGCATAAAACTGTTCTGCGTGGTATGAAAACACGATTGACAGTCTGATAGACTAGCACCCGATTCATCCAAGACCCAGAGTTTTGCATCTTCGTCCTGAATTAGGTGCCTAACGACCTCCCCTAGTGTCCCATCTGAAACATGCACATAACTTGGGGGTCGTCCCCTCAATGATTCTCGAACCACCAACGCCCATCCAACCTCGCTATGAGGAGCTTGATTTTGTGGATTCCTAAAAGTCAAGATCTTCTCAGTACCAATCACTGCGACCATTTCTAGATTGGACTTGCTCCAAGATTTTGGACCCCATTCAAAACAGGCTGCAAGGTCTCTACAGAGAACATCTATTCTTCTACCAGAGCCTGGTAGATCCTGTAGAAGAAAGTCGCCTTGTGGCGAAACCTGAGGGAGAATCTGCACAAATCTAAGCATGGTGGTTTCTGGCATCTGGAATACCAGCTCTATGGTTGCTGTTCGGATGAACTGATAGTTTCTTCATGGAACGCGTTCATGTTGCGATTGAAATCAACGACCTCGACTCGGTACTGTCCTCCTCTCAGAGGCTTGCCTGATATGTACCCTTCCCGCGTGAACTGCACAGCTCACGCAGTAGTATGAGGTTACCCTCTTTGTCTGGATATAACTACCCTGTTGTCTGAGTTCGCGAGCAAGTTGAGGCTCAACAGCTGAAACTCTCTTAGTGTACTTCTTTGCTTTATCAGCTGGCACAAGACGACCACACTTCGAGCACTGGACGGTTCCTGACTTACCCGAACTGCCTTTACTTCTGCCACCAGATTTCCTTTTTTTACCCAATTTCTAAATCCACCATGACTGATTATGAGCCTGCAGTCCGGGTGGCCTTAAAATCTTGTTCATGTCACCCTCTAGAAGTGGCTTATTCGCCTTACCAATAGGGTTCAATGGTTTCGAGTACTTTCTCGATAACCTCTTTATTCGCATCTATGATGTGTTGATAGATTTCTCTCTCAATTTGATCATCAAGCTTTGGAAGGTCCTTTCCTCGAAGGCCGTCCAGACTCGCCCTGATTGATGGACCGAGGGTGAAGGGATTATATCCCCCCTCTAGAGCCCATACAGACCCCCTTGCATTGATTTCATCCACAAGTTCATTGATCAAGATACCAAACCTCCAATAGACCTGTGAATCAATATCCATATTTCCTACAGGATCAGCATAGTGTGCATCGTAGCCTGCTGAAACCATAATGATATCAGGTCTGAATCTCTTAACAGCTGGTCCGATAACTCTCTCAATCGAAGTTTCGTATGAGGCATTTGGTGATGTTTCAATGAGAGGTATATTGATGTTTGTCCCCTTTGCATCTCCATATCCTACTTCAGCATAATGTCCTTGACCAAAGTTCTCGTAGTCATACTCATGAATAGAGATTACCTGTACATCTGGATTGGTATAGAAAATTTCAGCTGTACCATTTCCAAAGTGGTCATCAAAGTCAATAATCGAAATCCTGTTGATATCATTCTTCTTCAAAAGCCTGTGAGTCGCTATGGCTACATTGTTGAAGTAGCAAAGACCCATTGAATTTGATGATGTAGCATGATGACCAGGCGGTCGCATCAATGAAAAGGCATGCTTTACCTCCTCTGAAACCACCATTTCGGTCCCCTTTATTGCACCACCCACTGAGAGTGATGCTGTTCTGAATAGGTCTGGACTTGCATAGGAAGCTTCACCAAGCTGGCCACTACCAATGTCCGACATTATTTCGACAGATTCAATCAAATACGCTGAATGAACCAAACGGATATCCTCTACCTTGGCTTTTGGTGATTTAACTCTTAGAGTATCCTCCAGTATTCCATGTTGCTCAAGGTATCTTTCAGCCATTTGTGTTCTAAGTGGGTTCTCAAAAGATTCCAAGTGCGGTTTTGGAAATGGCATCTTATGCAAGCTAGACTTTGGATGTGAGATGAAGGCAATCTTATCCTTTGACACGATGGTTCACTGAGGAAATTCTAGGTCGCCGTCCTTAACTTTTGTTATTTTCTCGAGAAATGAATGTTCAACTGGTAAAACATACCTATAGAGCACGTTGAGAACCTTTTGGGAAACGTGACTGGTATCATAGATTCTCTCCAACCCTTGAACTCGATTGTCTTCAAGAAATGACTCTACTAGTTCCTTTGGACTACACCACTGTCTCTCTTCTCTTGTCCATAGAAATCCATCTCGTTCTTCAATCTCTGAATGACTCTTCCTGAACTCCTCTGCTGCTTCAACAAGGTCTACGGGGGGTCCTCTTCGCACATAATACTTGGGAATCTGAGGATTCTCCACTAGTAGACCAATTGAATATGTATCGCCCTCAAAGTACACCTCTACCATGACTTCACCAAACCTTGATTCTCCAGTCCTCTCAGTCTGAAGGGTACCTTGGACCTTGCTTGCCACACGATATAATTTGTCCCGTAGAATCGTGTAGTGCCTCGATCCATCTGATTTGAACTCCCATGAGAATGCATGCTCCATCAACCATTCAGGTAGTGGTTCGATAGGAATGGGACTTTCAAGCATAATGTCCAAAACCTCATTGTTGTTATTATTGATTGATGCCTGTCTTAGTTGACCTATCCGATATTTTACCCATTCATATGCTCGAGGAGTGAAGCTTGAAGCAATATTTCGCTGATGATCTGTGGGATCTATTAATATGATGTAATCATCCCGAAAAGCTAGTATTTTCTTTAGTTCTTCCAATGAACGATTCAATGGGTCTATAGGTTTACTATCCAGTTCTTCCAATGCACGCAGAGAATTGTCCAACGATTCAGAGGTGATAGCTAATATTTCTAGTGCCACTCCAGTGATACCCATCCTTCCAACTGCACATTTGTCCCCGTAAGCATGACTTGCCCTGACAAAGGACTTCAGTATTCTCGCATCATCTCTCTTCGCATCGGTAAGCAGTTTAGCAATATGACGTGTGTGATGCACAGTTCTATCAACAGCTGTGATTGGACCTTTTTGTGAGAGATACTTTGTATCAATGTCGAAACATCCAAGAATATCAATCTCGAGTCCCATCATTCTTAGCGACAGATACGGATGCTGTGAAAATGCACGTTGAATATTAGACGTGTCCAATTCGGTCACGGCTGGTTTGAACCAATTTTTGACCATATTGTTCATCAAGAGATCAAGATTGGCATGTTTCCTATTCTGCGGTTTTTCGAGAATTTCTGAGTAGTCTTCTGGTATGAGTCCAACAAACAGGTCTATGTCTGCTGCGCCACGAAGTTGAGTCTGTTTTTTTCCAGTTGAACCCTGCGCTTCGATGAATGAGTATGAATATAATTGAGAAGAGGGATGATGAGCCAGCGCAAGTATAAGGGAATCAATAACACTTCTCTGGAGGTCTAGTTCCTTCTGAGTTGGTGTGATTGTTTCCAATACACGTCTTCTATTGCTTTCGGTAAGAATTGGTTCCAAGCTACTGACCTACAAATCAAGTTAAACTAGATGCTATGAATGTTAGCCTCACCTTTGTAAGCTCCTTGCCTCTAGCTTTAAAGCGAACATCTAATCTAGACATAGTAGTGGTGGATTGATTGACAAAGTTGATTCCCATTGCAATTACAATCCTTAGGTGCGCTGATCGTTACTTATTCATCGAGAGAAGTAATCCTCCCTATGAGAACCTCTGGAGTATGGTCGGCGGCAAAGTAAGATTGGGGGAACATATACGTCGTGCAGCCATTAGAGAGGTTATGGAAGAAACTGGAGCACCAGAGCTGACCAACTACCAGTATCGTGGGTTTGTGTCAGAGCGTCTTATTGAACCTGATGGGTCACTGTCTTCTCACTTCTTGATTTTTGTGAGCTATGCCGAGATACCTTCCTTCCAAGAAACTCATCGCGAAGGAAATCTTGCCCTCTTCTCTTTAAGCGACATACAGTCTTTGAAGGAGCAATTTCTACCATCAGATTATCAGATGTTCATGTGTTTCAAAGAAGCTGAGTCAACTGGGTCAAGTTACGAGGCTGAGCTACTGCACAATACAACAGGGTACCAGTTAGTCTACTACAGAGAGGCTTGTGATGAAATTCGGAGAAATTGAAATAAATCCCTTAGCAGCAGAAAGTCTAGGTACTCGCTCTTTATGTACCCACGTTAGGACACCGGATGTTAGCCTACTCCTGGACCCATCTGCTGCACTGGCAAAAAGATACAATCTGGAACCCCACCCGTTTGAATACCTAGCCCTAAGGAACACTCTTGAAGAGATATTGACTATTGCAGAAGATTCTGATGTCCTATCGATATCTCACTATCACTATGATCATGTTAGACCAGGTTTTGAGAACCACCTCTACAATCTGAGCACAATGAATGAACGTCATAGGATGTTTACTGACAAGGTAGTTCTAGCAAAGGATAATCGTGAGAATATCAATCCTTCACAGAGACGACGAGGATTCTACTTTGAAAAGGATGTAAAAGATGTAGCGACTAGGATTGAATGGGCTGATGATAGGTCGTATAGATTCAATGAAACACGAGTGACTTATTCCCCGCCGCTTCCTCATGGTCCTGCATTATCTCAACTTGGTTTTGTGTTAGCTACACTTGTTGAACACGCTGATAGGCGTTTCATGTTCGCTCCTGATATTCAAGGTCCTCTTGTCCAGTCCACTCTCCAATACATTCTGCAAGCTGTTCCTGATATCCTAATAGTTGGTGGTCCTCCAATCTATCTCTCCAATTTCAAGAAGGAAGATGAAAAGACAGCTCAGAACTCCCTAGTCGTCCTTGCATCCACCATCCCGACTCTTGTGGTTGACCACCATCTTTTGAGAGAAAGGAAGTGGAAGGACTGGATTTCCCCGGTTGTCAAGACCGCAAAAAACGCAGGTAACAAAGTATTGACTATGGCTGAGCTCGCAGGTAAACAAATCATGACTCTTGAAGCTAGTCGTGAGGAATTATATAGAACTCATCCACCTAGTGTGGAGTTTCTGAATTGGACACACGCAACCGATGAATTCAAAATCAGACATCCTGCACCAATCAATGACTTAGAATAGTAGAAACCACAAAACATCTTATTTGATTGATGGGCTTCTCGTTCATGGTCTGGACCATCACGACCTACTGTAAACGTAGAGTCAGTTGTCATGCTTGACACTGTAGAGGTGAACTTTTCATTGGAAGATATTGAAGGCGCATCCACAAAGGCACTTCTTGACCGCTTTAAGAAGGCGGTAGGTAGCGCCGATGAATGTCTCAACAATGAAGAGTTTCAACAAGCAATGGCGCTCTACTTTGATGCAAGTCAATCAGCAGATGAGATGACCCAACGTTTTCTCAGCCTTTTAATCAAGACAGCACCAAGTACTGCACATAAGACACTGCTTGTAGAGGTTCTAAGTTGGAGATTGCGTTATTTTACAGCACAGTACGATTACCATCTTGCAGTAGCCCAGACCTTGTCTGGTCTGCCCCGAGAAGAATGGATTGCAAGATTGGAAACTATTCTTGTTCTTTCTCAGAGCTTAGTTGGAATGATACTACCCATCTACAATCAAGACGCTGACCCCATGATAAGAGGGAGAATAAAAGATCTCTTTGATGACTGGATAACTGGAATCAGAAATCTCATACTCAATTTGCGTTCATGGGGAATGGCTAGTGCACAAGCTTCTCGAGTTCTTGAGTGGGCGATGGACAACGGAATTGGCTGACTGAACATAAGAGATTACTGCTTCTCCTTTCCATCCACAGCCACAATTGCTACTTCTGTGTCTGCAAGTTGATAATGGCTGTCAAGATAACAGATAAGATAATGATCCTTATGCTTTACAATAACAGGGACTGGAAATCGTTTGACATTCTTCAGGCTGTCTTTTGGAACCTCCCAGTAGATTGATTCCTTACAGACAGGACATTGCATCCATTTCAGCCCTTCAGCCATATGAAGTTCCACCTATGTAGGATTGGATGGGGCAGTTGTGAGTGTCAGCAATGGTACTAAAAACGTTTTCTAGGGGAACCCGTATCGAAACGACACTCCTGTTTACTACTCATCGTCAAGATCAATGTCCCATGCTCCCGGGTCTTCAAGGTCTCTACCCATAATTGGTCTTTTCCTTGTTTCCAAGGAAGAAATGTCAAAACGGTCAGTGTCAACAACCAGTTCATCAGAGAATTCATCCAAATATGCTGGTATGTATCCATTTTCAATCAATCTGACTATCAATTTCTTTAGTTGGCTTTTCTCGAGTCCAGTACTCTCCTCAAGACTTGCTAGAGTCACCGCCGCCTCTGACTCAAGAGATGTTCGTATGAATCCAACAAGAACTAATTCGAATGAATGTCTGAGTTTGCTGAGTTCTTCCCTATCAATCTCATAGGCCAAGACTGCTTCCAAGAGCTTGTTAGCATCTCCAAAACGATATTCAGCTAACATCAGAGCAAGATCGATGAGTCCTGTGACCTCTCCTTTTGTTACCATGATGACTGCATCAATCAGTTGTCTAGATAGATCAATGTCTCCACCAGTGATAGCACAGAATGCTCCATCTAGTAGTAAATATGGATCCTTCTTCTCCTGAGCTGCAGAAACATAAGCCTGAGCTGCAATCTGACTATCAATTTCAAACTTCTCATGTTCCCCTTGTCTTATCCAAGAAGCACTAGCATTTGTCATCATCAACGCGGCTTTAGCATATTCCTGTGCGAGCATCCCGTGTTCGTATGCCCGTTCATACGCTTGAGCCGCTCTTGAGAATGACTCCCAATTTTTCCAACAATCTCCCACCCTTTGAAAGAGAGTCATTGCCTCATTGTTTTTCCCTGACTCAGCCAACTCATCAGCCAGTTTCTCAAGTTTTTGGCACTCAGACTGAGGCATGGTCATCCCGACTCCAAGATGGGATTAAATGGGTTATCTAATCAATCCGTCCCTCATGGTCAGAGTTCGTTTAGCAAACTTTGCGATGTCTTGATTGTGGGTCACAAGAACGACTGTCATCTTTCTCTCTCTGTTTAGCTGTGCGATGATTTTGAGAATGTTCTCGCCTGTCTTTGAATCTAGATTCCCTGTAGGTTCATCGCAGAACAGGATCGGTGGGTCATTCACTAGAGCCCTACCTATAGCTACTCGCTGTTGCTCTCCGCCAGAGAGCTGTTTTGGAAAGTGATCTCGCCTCTCCAACATGTCAACCTCTCGGAGCACAGAAAGTGTTCGCTCCTCCTGTTCCTGCTTTGTCATATCATTTCTGGGCCAGAGTACAGATTCAATGTTCTCATATGCGGTGAGATTCTCAACCAGTAAAAATGATTGAAACACAAAGCCAATCTTCTGAGCACGCACTTTTGGGAGGTCTCTTTCGCTAATCAGTGTGACATCAACTGCATCAACAAGAACCCGACCGGAAGAAGGTGCTTCTAGACCTGACATAACATGTAACAGTGTGGATTTCCCACAACCACTTGGTCCAAGTATTGCTACAAAGTCACCTGCCTCTATCTGCAGATCGACATCCTTGAGAGCTGCGACAGTGTTCTTTCCTCTGCCATACTCTTTATTGACATCTTCAAGTTGAATTATTGGTCCTGCCATTTCTTATTCCTCCCTTAGTGCCCTCATTGGTGGGATTTGAGTTGCTCTCCACATGGATAACCCCAAACCTGGAAGCTGAGCAAGAATGATCCAGAAGAGTGTAATGAACATCGAAATCAGGTCAACATACAGGATCGACCAGATTCCCGTTACACTTGTGACTCCAAGGAAATACGCAGTCAATCCAAGAATCTCGACACTCACTTGGAATACCACAAGAAATGCGGTGAATGAAACAAGAATGACTTCTCCCATCACGAGGAGCATTACGTTTGAATTATCCCATCCTATACATTTGAAGATGGAGATATCTCGTCGTCTGAATTGGGATACTAGAATCGCGTATATCGTTGCTACAATGAATGCAAGCCCAACATATGACAAATCACCAGGGTTGATTGTTAGCCCTCGAGCAACAACGATATACAATATTGCATAGATTAGGATGAACGCCAAGACTCGAACTTTAGCTCGATATGCGAATTTGACGCTCTTGAAGAATATCCTGAAGTTCAAAGCATGTCCTCCCTATAACAGGCACTTTAAGCGACTCTCTCAACTCACTTTGCTTAATGTGTCTTGTGGGCATGAAACCCGTTTTTCTACTTATCATTCACCCTATTGATTGGACTTCCATCTTCTGGCCAAAGTTCTCTGCGAAGAAGGTCTCTGATTGCCACCCTTATTGCCTCACTTCTCGATGGATACATCCCAACTTCCACTAATTTGTCAAGACCATTGACATAGATATCACTCATTTTGACAGTAACAAGCTGCACGACTCATCACTCACTTAGGTGTTAACCCTGTCCTACCTAATATAAGTCGATACGAAGGAAAATGAACACGGCGCCAACTGCTCATTACATGATGTAGGAGAGTTAAGGGGTCAAGACATTCGACCCATAAAAGGCTAAATATGGTCAAAGTAAATTCGAACAAGGAAACCTGCGGGTGGAAGCAATCGGGCTCCCTATGTGATTCCCTATCATTGAGTGGAAAGGTGAGTATTTGAGTAGTAGCGGATTTGACTACATGCGTAAGGTCGTCATGATTGGCGCTGGAGGGAGTGGAAAAACCGCTCTAGTCAACCGCTTTCTCACACACAAATTCTCTGAAGAATACATTGTGACCATTGGGTCGCAATTCGCAGTCAAAACAGTAGAAGTGGAGGCTGCAAATGGTCGTAGTGTGGTCGTGAAACTTCTTGTGTGGGACCTTGCAGGACAACAACGCTTTGATTTCATTCGTGGAAGCTACTATCGTGGTTCAAAGGGGGCGTTGCTTGTCTATGACACTACACGAAAGAGCACGTGGTTAGAGCTACCAAAGTGGATTAAGGAAACTGAGGACTCCCTCGGGGAGAGAATTCCAATTATTCTTCTAGCAAACAAGGTGGACCTTGAAGAGCATCGAGTTATCACTCGCGAGATGGGTGAGGAATTTACACGAGAACAGAACCTCACAGGATATCTTGAAACAAGTGCACTCACCGGACAGAATGTTGAGGAAGCATTCAGCATACTTGCCAAGAGTTCTCTATCAATGTAGTCTGTCCTGTTTTATGCTATAACCAAAACCACTAAAACATGCAAGTTTTCGCACAAGACAAGATACAACGAGCGAAGTGAGTGTTATGACAAACACAGATCTTAATGTGGACTTTTTAGAACAGCTTTGTAATGCCTTTGGTCCAAGCGGGCATGAGGTTGAAACACAGAAAGTTGTTCATAATTATGGTAAGAAATTTGCTGATGAAATCCTCCAAGATGGCATAGGTTCCCTGATTTTCAAAAAAGGGAATAGTGGTCCAAAGATAATGATAGCAGGACATGTTGATGAGATAGGTTTTGTAATTACCAATATCAAGAAAGATGGATATCTGGAGTTCCACCAATTAGGAGGTTGGTGGGATCAGACTCTCCTTACCCAAGAAGTCCTGATACGTCCATTTAAGGGCGAAAAAATAGTTGGAGTCATTGGAGCTCCCCCACCTCATGTTCTCACACCTGAGATGCGGGACAAAGTTGTTACAAAGGATAAGATGTACATCGATATCGGATGCGCCACGAAAAAGGAGGTGCATGAGTTGGGAATTCGTGTCGGAGACCCAGCAGTCCCAGTTTCTTACTTCCGTACCATGAAAAGAAGCTGGAAAACGAAGAAGAATGATGATGAAGAGGAAGAACATCGTGATGTCACTCTTGCTGTGGCAAAGGCATTTGATGATCGCATTGGTGTGTTCATTGCGCTTGAGGCACTACGTCGCATCTCTGAGAAGAAGATAGAACTCCCTAATACTGTCTTCTTCTGCTCCACTGTACAGGAGGAGGTAGGCCTTAGGGGAGCTAAGACCACAGCTCAAATGATCAAGCCAGATATTGGTTTTGCCTTAGACGTGGATATCTCTGGTGACTCACCCGGATCTGAAGGATTGGTCCAGAAGATGGGTAAGGGCGTGTCGATATCTGCTGGTGATGGATCTATGATTCCGAATCCAAAGTTTCGTAAGTTTGTGATGAACATCGCAGAAGAGAAAGGTATCAGGCACCAACCTGCATTCTTGAAATCCGGCGGCACTGATGCTGGTCAGATACACTTGGCAGGCATGGGGGCTCCATCACTGTTTCTTGGCATCCCAACACGGTACATTCACTCTCATCATGGAATGTTGGAGATTGGTGATGTTGAGAGTGCAGTACAACTTCTGGTCGAAGTTTTACAGCAACTTGACGAAAAGACTGTGAAGAGCTTCACTTCACTCTAGTTGAAGAGGAACAGCCTAGTACAACCTAGGCTGTTTCATGTTCTCCCTTTGAGAACGCATCTATCTCTCGCGCTTGCCTTCGATGAACTCATCAACACGTTTTCTTGCTTCAAAGTCGTCTATCTGGTACCGTGGGTGCTTGAAGCTATAGGAACTTATGCTTGAGAGTTCACCACCGATTCCTCTATCGAGAGCAATCTTCACTGCTCGTGCAACATCAATAATGACTCCTCCACTATTGGGCGAGTCTTGGACAGAGAGTTTCAGTTCCAAGTCAAGGGGTAAGTCTCCGAATGCTCGGGATCTCATAGTGATATAGCAGATCTTATTGTCCTGCAAGAAGGGAACATAGTCGCTTGGACCAATCTTCGTTGGAAGTTCATAATCGACACAACTAGTTACAGCTTCGGTCTTACTAATCCTCTTTGATGCTAGCCGGTTCTCGACTTGCATGTTTTCAAAATCCGTGTTCCCACCAATGTTGAGCTGGTATGTGTTTTCGAGAATCAGTCCTCTCTTGTCAAAGAGCTGCGCGAGAACACGATGAAGTATTGTCGCACCAAGCTGGCTCTTTATATCATCGCCAGCACATGGAATTCCCTGCTTCTCGAAAGCCTGTGCAATAGGTGATTTGGGATCAGAAACGATAAACTCAGGGATTGCATTGATATACCCAATACCCGCCTCAAGTGCAGCCTTGGCATAGATACGTGAGCTATCAGCACTTCCCACAGGGAGATAAGACACCAGCATGTCTGCTTTTGACTTCTTCAATTCATCTACAATATTCACTGGCTCAATTTCCTTCTCATCATAAGCAAAGAAGGACTCCCTCATATGTGGTGCAACACCATCTGATATCGGACCTGGAAGAACCTTAACTCCTATTTTAGGCACATCCGGGGCGAATACCATGCAGCAGTTTGGCTCTACCCACATCGCCTCAGCAATATCAAGTCCTATTTTCTTCCTGTTAACTTCAAAGGCTGCGACAAACTTCAGATCTTTTGGAAAGTAACCACCAAAATCCACGTGCATTAATCCTGGGACTTCCTCATCTGCTCTGGCATTTCTGTAGTAGTGAGTGCCTTGAATAAGTGCAGATGCACAATTCCCAAGTCCGGCGATAGCTATTCGGACATCTCCCATTCTTTTTCACCCTATCAGTATTCTATAGCCATAGAATAGTTATTTCTTTTAAAACTTGCGAGCTGGCAATCTCACAGCTCGACGGACTCATCCTCCATTTCAGAAGGTTGAGACTCTATGATCTGATAGTTTGAGAAAAGTACCTTCTTGGCAGAAGCAATAGTTTTGGGTCCAATCCCAGGTATCCTTCCCCAATCGTCAATTTGAAGAATCGCCTCATGAGGCGAACCAAATCGTTCTAGAAGTGACCTTGCACGAACAACATTGATCCCAGGAAAGCCGGCGATGAAGAACTCCTGCTCATCGCTCATCGATTCTAAACCTTTTCGTGTCCTGATTACAGGGAGTCTTTGACCTGCTTGTTTTCTCTTTTCATTATCCCCTACAAGAATTCCATATAGTAGACCAGCAGAATGCAGTGCATTGTATCCTCTAATCACCTGAATACCTCTCTCACTGATGCTCTCAATCAAGGCATCAAGAGAGTTTGGATGGATATAGCTCGCACGCTCCATTGTCACGAAGTATGGCCTTCCCTTGGTCTGTTTTGTGGAGAATGGGATGTAGATGCAACCTTTGAGAGGATCTCTTCTGATGGCCATGATATTCTCAACCAAGACATATGGTTGGTCGTATTGAAGCAATGCATCTAGCTGTTTGGTGAGCCGCGGCACACCCGCAGCGCTTCCTTTAAGAGTGTTGACAAGGTCATTGACTGTCTTTCTCTCGATAGCAACTCCATCAGTACCAAGAATGTCGCCAATGGGTATCTTTTGAATAGAATATGTGATTTGCTCCTTGTCTAGCATTGATATGAGATGCTTCACTGCGTTTTTTCCCTTGCCACCCGTTTCGTGCACATCAATGACAATCTCTGGTACATTGCCAAAAAGATCCGATTGCATTATTCACCCTCATCAAAGAGTGTCATGACTGCAGCCATCGAAACCTCTCTCGCCAAATTCGGATTGTCTGCAGAACCTATGACGATAACATCATTCATCTCTGGTCTCAAGCTCTCCATAATTAGGATCGTTTCAGACTCATACGCTATTAGAATGTGAAAATCATCTGGTGGCATCACGAGACGTGTTTCTCTCTGTATGAGAGTGGTAGCTCCAGCACTCCCGTAGCCTCCTTGAATTATCGCTTCGTCTCTCTGTCTCACACCATCAGTTATGCGCGCAGCCTTGTTTTTCACAAGATTGGCATAAGCGTGTTGATACATCACTAGTTGTTTTACATCCAACATCAGTCCAATTGGAACATCACGAGTCACTTCATTAAACAGCTTTTGTCCACGTGCAGTCAAACGCTGACCCTGTTTTCCTTCTGGTTCGATATAGTCTGCATCAGCGAGTCTCTTCAAGAGTGTTCTAACACTCCCCTCCCCTATTGACATCTTCTCACAGAGCTCATACCTTCCCAAAGGCTGCTCTCTACCTATCATGATGAGACCTACTGCTGCATGATGTGGTTTGAAGACTGGGGCAACTCTACCATCAGCAGGTTCTGAGAGTCTTATGAACTCGTCTTTCCATGTCAAACCATACTCACTCCATCTTCTCTGTTTCTATCCCTTTTTCAGCTCGCCAGATAAGGTCTTTGACACATCATCTCTAGTGATGTTAATTTTATGTGTACTAGGATAGGTTGACCTATCTTTCATTCTATATCATTAGTCTTTCCATTTCAAGTTACAACCGAAGCATCTATACGAATTCAGCTATGTTCATGCGATAGAGAGATGCATCTTGTCAGGTAGAAGTCAGAAAGACTACATTGGTTTTCTCTTTGTTCTAGAAGGAATCGATGGTTCTGGTAAGACCTCTGCTTGCGAGGCTGTATTAATCCGACTACAGAATGATGGCTACAATGTGATTCACCTTAGAGAACCTACAAATGAGAGTCCGTGGGGGCGAGAAATGAGAGAGAGGTCTCCTAAGGGTGAGCTTACTCCTGAGGAAGAACTGGAACTCTTCATCCGAGATCGTGAGTGGCATGTAGTTAATCGTATCAGACCGGCACTCGAAGCGGGTAAAGTAGTTCTATTGGACAGATACTTCTTTGCCACCGGTGCATATCAGTCGACGGTGATGGATCTCCATTGGAGTGAGATTTTGCGCAGAAACCGTGAGGAGATATCTGCTCCAGAGCCAGATATAGTATTCATATTGGATATACCCGCGGAGATTGGTCTTAAACGGGCTACAGGAAGGACTGGCCAGGCAAACCTCCAATTTGAGAAACTCGATCGTCTCGTCAAGGTTCGTCAAGCTTACCTTGAGATTGCAAAAAACGACATAGCTACAATTAGGCTGATCGATGCCAGGAAAACCCTTGAAAAAGTGGTTGATGAGGTATATGATATCATTACAGACTACATTATCATGAAAGAATAGTGATACATTGAAACCTCAAGCACCTATCCAAAAAGCGCTGAACAGTTCGATATTTAATATACGCGGGCCCAAATAAGACAAGGTTTTTTAGGCTCGCACCATGCAACGTAAAGTAATCTGGGTTGATACTCACCTTGCTCCAGGGACTGGGAGAGAAGTAAAATGCCCGTCGCAATGCTGCTCATAGACTGGGACTCAAAGATAGGCGCTGTCTTAAAGGCTAAGGTTCCTGCGGACTTTGCGGACTATTATAGAGAGGATCTCAACACAGAGATCATGCGTATTTTCACATCACACGCCATGGGTGACGCCACAGCTGGATTCTCATCCTTAAGTGTTAGAATTGGCGGAGAAGAGTATGGGGTAGCCTCTTACTACACAGGCATTGTGAGAGAAGAGGAACAATACTGTGTTTCACTCTTACTCACACCATCGGAGGATCCAAAGACCTACGAGGCAGCAATCACCTCTGTAGTTACTCCCCTTACCAATGCGGTAGTTGCCCTGACTGATGCTGAACTGCAGACTGAGCTCGACAACACTTATCGTCGAATCATCAGGCTTGCAGGAATGACAGACGAGTCACGCCTCGCTCGTTTATTCTCGGATGAGGTTTCGAGAGCTGTCTTTCCAAAGCTTTGGAAAGGAGGAATCTCCAAAGAGGAACTAGAAGAGTGGCTCAAAATGGTCACGGGTCTACCTAGTGTTAGTGTGGACTCTATCATCTCCCCATTTGAAGAGCTGGGTCTTGTAAAGACTGAGTGGGTCGATGAGATTGGAAGAACCTGTGTCTTTATGATTAAAGACCTAGAGGTCTTCAGGGCGCCTCCGCTTCTATCTATGGAGGCTGCTAGCAGTGTTCTTGACCCCGAGCTGGCTGCTGAATACAAGTCTGAAGTCCTAGAGTTCCTTACAGAATGGCAAAAGACTCCAGAAGATACTGTTTCAGTGGCACAGGTGCTGGCTGATCCGGACTGTTATGACACACTTAGTGAGCTTAGGAGGAGACCTGTCAATATCTCAGAGCTAGAAGCCACACTGGCAATTCCACCTAAGGAATTGAAAGCAGCAATTCAGATCCTTAAGAAATTCAGGATAATCTCTGAAAAGAGACGTAAAGGCGCATCTGGCGAGTATGACAAATGGTTGTTTCTATTAAATGATATTCGAGTGAGACTCTTCTTTCCCGAGTATTTCCTCCAAACACTAGTCACAGATCTCGAGAAAACTCCTGATGATCCCAAACAAATGGAGATGGTACACCACCACCTCCGGTTGCTTAGAGATAATTTCCCACGTTGAGAAATTGTAGAGAGTTCCAGGAATATCGACATGCAAGGGCGATACATTAGAGACACCAGAAAATCGACTGATGCGATTTCTCCAATCGACTAGAGATATTACTGCGATAAATACAGTGAAAAATGACCTAGAAAGCTTCATATGGTAATTTGGTCTTCGGGCTTGTGAATCTTCATGACAGGGTTGCATGGCTTCCCCCGTCAGGAACTCGCAGCAAACACGGTCCCAAAGTGAGTTCTAGGTCCCTATTGCCCATTGCTGGGCAGTCTTGCGCATGTAATTTGATTTTACCATGCATCCTGTTAGGAAGAGCTCCACGGATGCGGAAGGTTCGCTCTGGCGGACCGCCGCTCCAACATTTCTTCTGATATGTTTCCGATAGATATACAGAATATCAAAATATACAAACAACACAGCTTAATCTATACCCAAAGGATTAACTTACTGACCGAAAGGCTTCAGAAACCTAGCCTCTTGGCTTGATTGAAAATGGTGATACTGAAGTGATTCACAATACCTTCCTCGTGCGGATCTCAAGAATGCAGATAATTGCCAAGACTCAATACTGGCCAGTAGAGGTGAACGAAGAGGCACTGAAAGAGTTCGTTTCAACAAGAGAAGAGCTTAGAACAGAACATGGTCAGGTTTCAGAACTGCCGCTCATCATTGGAGATCACAAGTTCCTTGGAAAGGACTGGATTGAGGATTCTGTTCTGGTATATGTCACTGATAAGGGCGAGGATGAAGGAAGTACTTTCGAAAAAATAGACACTGCTCTGAAGGCACTCAGATGGACCTTCAAGAAAAAGGGGATTGAGGGTGTAGTCGAGGGTTATGCGGCTCTCGTTGAACCATCTGTCACAACCAGACTCAAGATTGCCTTGGTAGGAGAGGGTGGTGTTGGTAAGACAACCACTCTACATCTTCTTCTAGGTGATACTCCACCACTCCAGTATGTCCCAACGATTGCTTTGAACCTAGAAACTGTGGAGAACATACGTTTTGGTAACTATTCCTTGGTCCTGTGGGACTTTGCAGGACAGGAACGTTTCCGAACTTTGTGGCGGTTTTACTTTCATGGTGCGGATGTCATCTTTCTTGTCTGTGACTCAACACTGAGGAATGTGATCATCAGTAAAGACATTCTCAAACTCATCAAACGAGATGCTCCTAAGGTTCCTGTTTTCGCCATGGCTAACAAGCAGGACAAACCAAATGCAATGAAACCTGAGGTAGTCCAAAAGATACTTGGTATTCCTACGTATCCCATGGTGGCAATCGACGAAGCTCGTCGTGATGAGATGCTAAGAATTCTCATGACCGCCGCCGCTCAGTATGTTGGTGTAGCCTTGCCGGACCTTCCTGCCTCTGAGCTATTGAAGTTCACTGAGGTAGCCGCTGAAGAAGCAATCGCAGAAGTTGAAGCTCACGCGATGGCTGAGGCAGAAGTAGAGGAGCCCTCAGGAGAAGAGATTGCTGAGGAAGAGTACGAGGTCGTTGAGGAAGTCTATGTTGATGAAGAGGGTCACGTGATTGAAAACCTCGATGAGTACGAGATCATAGAAGAAGAGGAAGTACTAGAAGAGGAAGTGACAGTTTCTGAAGGAACAGAGGAAGAGCCAATAGTTCCGGAAGAGATTGAGGTAAAGGTCGAAGCAATCGAAGCTCCAGAGGATGTGGAGATTCAGATTGAACCAGAACTCGAAGCTGCTGCCGAGTCTGAAATTATGCCAGTTGAACCCGAAACCATCGAAATGGTAGGTGTAACTGCTGAAGATTCAGGTCTTGAATTGGTCGTAGAAGAAAATACAGATGCAATGAGAATGGCTAAGGATATCATCTTTGAAGCTTTAGAAACTGATGATTTTGATGATATTATTGTCACAGAGATTGAGCAGGCATCAGAGCATGAAATTGATACAGCCCTCCAAGCTATTGGCAGCGAGGAAACAAAACCACTGGTGGATGAGCCAGAGGTAACAGATGAGATTGATGCTGAGTCACTTGAGGAGTTAGAAACCATTCTTGGTCCTTTGGACCGCTCTGTTGGAGGAACTGGAGCTGTCGTGGTGACAGAGGAAGTGGATGAAGATGATTCCTATTTGCCTCTTAATGGTGAAACCCTGGCCGAGCTAGATCGTCTATTCGATGCTAGTAAGGAAGAGAAGGACAAAGATTGAGTCAGACCAGCGGAAAGACTGATTTGCTAGTAAGCTTCACTAATCAAGGGGAAAACTGATTGAAACTATCTGATGTTGAACCTGAGAAGAATGTCACTGATTTGATTGTACGAGTTGTTTCCATGGCACCTCCAAAGATGATCAGTACTCGAACTGGGAGGAAGACCCAACTCATCGAGGTACTTGTGGCTGATGACACAGGATCGACAATTCTCTCTCTTTGGGGATTTGGCGAGGGTTCTGATTTGTCCGCAGGAAAGGTTATCAGAATTACTGATGGGTGGGCAAAAGAATGGAGAGGTCAGATTCAATTGTCTCTTGGCCGTTCTGGCAAATATGAGATCCTTACTGATGATGGGTCTGTTCCATCAATTTCAGAACTTGGTGCAGCAACAGAATCTCAAATCCATGACGAATAGAAGTCAAATCTTCAACACTGAGAGGAATGAGAATGACCAGAGTCTATCTTTCAGCTCCTATTATCCACCAAGCTCTACGGAAAGATGACTTTTGTAATCGTGTTGTGGTTCTGCTTGAGGAGTTAGGTTTCACTGTCTTTGCACCTCAGTTCTTAGGTCCAGCGGCATCAGGGGAAATCTACAGTCGAGATGTAGACAATCTTAGAATGTGTGATTTTGTAATTGCTGAAGTTTCAAGTCCCTCTCTAGGTGTAGGAATGGAAATCATGCTGGCGATTGAGCTAATGAAGCCCGTTCTCATGTTCTTCAAAGGCGAAATTCAGTCTTTGTCAAAGATGGTTCATGGCGCAGATGGCAAGGTTCTCATCCAATATGACACAATAGAGGATGTCGAGAAAGTTTTACTTACTCACAACCTTGAGAACCTTATAGTACAGAAGTGCCCTGTGTGTGACTCTCACATTGCAGAAGCACTTGAGAACGGCATGAGATGTTTTGGGTGCGGGTCGGGCGGTCATCAGGTAAGGATGTAGGATAATGACGAACTCGCTTATTGATCCAACCAGCAGCAAGCGTCAAATAATTCCATTACTAGTCCTGTCAGTCACCATGGTTTCGAGTGCCAGTATTTTGATTCTTTTTAGTATCTCTCATCCCTTTGTGATCGTCTTTTGGAGAACTTTCTATGGAGCGATTCTCATGGCTATGATAGGACTTGCAAGGGGCGATTTCAAGACATTCAAAAGGCTCGTTACAAGAGAGAATCTGCATTGGTTAGCTGCAATTGGTATAACTCTGTCACTTCACTTCTGTACTTGGTTTCAGTCTCTCTTCATGACCACGGTTGCAGCGAGTGTGGTTCTGGTAGATTCATCACCCATCTTTACTGCAATCCTCTCTACCCTGTTTCTGGGTGAAGCACTACGAAGACGATCTTGGGTTGGAATCCTCATTGCTCTCATTGGTGCAGTATTTCTAGCATGGGGTGATTTTGGAGATGGTGGTATCGTAGCCTTGACTGGAGACCTTCTTGCGCTTTCCGGAGCAATCTTCCTTGCATTATACTTCATTGGTGGTAGGCGGTTTGCAAAGGATATGCCAATCACGGTCTATACAACAATAATCTACTCTATTGCCGCCCTTTCCACAATGACTATCTGTATGACATTTGGTTTGAATGTAATAGTTTTCGAACCTACTGAAGTGGCTATCTTCCTCGCCCTAGCAATCTTCCCGACGGTTCTTGGTCACTCTGTGAATAACTATCTCTTGACCAAGGTTCCAGCATATGTCGTTTCATCTGCTGTTTTGGGAGAGCCAATTGGAGCTGCAATGCTAGCTGCATTGATTTTCACGCAGATTCCTGGACCGACCACAATCATTGGATTTATTGTAATATTACTTGGCATTGCCATGGTGTTGGCAGATCTTGCTGTACGTGAGCGCGCAAATAATTCAACCCTTGATGACACCAATGGGCCGTAACCTAACGACCTTAGTGGCAATTCCAACTTCATCAGAAACTCTCACAACCTCATCGACATCCTTGTAGGCTCCTGGAGCCTCCTCTGCGATGACTATCCCCTTGGTCGCTCTTACTAGGATTCCCTCAGAGGCGAGTTCCTGTTGCACTTCTTTTCCAAAGAACCGTTTCTTGGCTTTTGCACGACTCATGAAACGTCCTGCACCATGAGCTGTTGAGCCCCAAGTAAGGTCCATTCCCTTCTGATCCCCAATAAGGATGTAGGATGCTGTTCCCATTGTCCCTGGAATAATCACCGGTTGCCCTACATCACGATATTTTATCGGAACATCAGGGTGCCCTGGTGGAAAGGCGCGAGTTGCACCCTTTCTGTGGACAACAACCTTGGTCCTCTTTCCGTTCACATCATGTTCTTCGACCTTGCCCATGTTATGTGCAACATCGTAGATGAGACCCATGTCCAAATCCTCAGGAGAACTCCCCATCACCTTCGAAAATGCCTCCCTTGTCCAGTGCATCATTGACTGGCGGTTTGCGAAAGCATAGTTTGCCGCAGCGCTCATTGCTCCCAAGTAAGCCTGACCCTCCGGCGAAGTTGTTGGAGCACTACAGAGCTCTCGATCTGGGAGATCAATATTGTACTTCCTCATAGCTTGTGTCATTATCTTGATGTATTCAGAGCACACTTGATGCCCAAGACCTCTTGAACCACTATGTATCATCACCATGACCTGATTCTTTCGGGTGATGCCCATGAGTTTCGCTGCATCCTCGTTATAGATGTCATCGACAACTTGGATCTCGAGAAAGTGATTCCCTGATCCAAGAGTTCCTGTTTGTTTCAGTCCTCGGCTCTTGGCTGATTCAGGAACATCAGATGGATTTGCAATCTTTAGCCTGCCATTAGCTTCCTGATGGTCTAGGTCCTCCTCCCATCCATATCCTTGCTCCACAGCCCATTTCGCGCCACCGACAAGAACTTCATCCACGCCTCTACTATTTCGCAGGTCGATTTTGCCCTGCTTTCCCACGCCTGTGGGCACCTCTGAAAATAACTCATCAATGAGGTCTCTTATTTTTGGACGTACATCCTTCTCATCAAGGTTCGTACGTAACACCCTCACACCACAATTGATGTCATACCCAACGCCTCCAGGTGAAATCACACCCGAATCATAATCCGTAGCAGCAACCCCTCCTATTGGGAATCCATATCCCTGATGTCCATCTGGCAGTACAATGCTGTGTTTGTAGATTCCCGGCAGACATGCTGCATTTACCGCCTGCTGGAATGTTGCATCCTGTTTCATCTTTTTAACTAAGTTTTCTGAAGCAAATATTATGACTGGCACCTTCATGCATGACTGGGTGCCTTTGGGTATTTCATGGATGTTTTCAGAAACCTTCCTTATGTCCAACTTTACTCACACTCTCTTAGAATAAACCAAGGCTTTGTGAAATTGGCTATAAGGCTTGTGAAGTGAGTCTAACCAAGAATCTTATTACTCACAGATTTTAGTATAGAAACGAGCTCTTTGGCTCTAAATTAAACAGGAGGATGAGTCACCGAGTGCCGGAAGTACGTTTGACTTCAATGGTAACTACTCATGGCTGAAGCTGCAAGGTCAAACAGGATGATCTCACTCGTCTTCTTCAAATAGCTAACTTACTTCCATCAGGATCGAAGACAGCTGATGAAATTGGCGAGGATGCTGTGGTCCGGGTTATCAGCGATGATGTGGCTATTGTGGAGAATGTAGACATCTTCACACCCATCCATGATGACCCATTCATTCAGGGAGAGATTGTTGCTTGTAATGCAACCAATGATGTCTTTGCAATGGGTGTCACCAATGTCATATCACTGCAGGCATTTCTTGCTTATCCAAAGGAATTGCCTGAAGAGATTGTGGTTGGAGTCCTCAAGGGAATGAAGCATTTTATGGAACGCCATAAAGCAAAGCTCTCAGGTGGTCAAACGATTGCAAATCCCGTTCCGGTGTTCGGTGGGATTGCACTAGGTGTTGCTCACCCGAATGATATTGTCTATTCACATGGTGCTAAGGTCGGAGATGTAGTTCTCTTGACAAAACCATTGGGTATACAATCAGCAATGAGGTCATATAGAGACCTCAAGGATGAGAATCGTGATGCACTCTTATCCAAATTCAAAGAGTCTGATTTGAAAAGAGTACAGGACGTTGCGGTACGATTGATGACCTACAGCAATCTTGAGGTCGCTCAGGCGATGCGTGATGTGGGAGTGCATGCTGCGACTGACATAACAGGATTTGGTTTACTCGGACACGCAGGAAATGTGAGCTCCCTCAGTGGCGTCGATGTGGTCATTGATCAAATCCCTGTAATCCGTGGAACTCTTCAACTAGCAGAATTCTATGGCCACAAGCTTGCATCTGGTTTTGGCGCTGAAACCGCAGGTGGAATGCTTGTATTCTTGGAACCTCGCAAAGAAGAAGCGTTTCGAAATTTCCTTGGAAAGAGGAATCTTCCCTGTTGGCCTGTTGGTAGAGTTATGAAAGCTAAGGAATCACCTTGTGCGTGTCTTGCACAAGAAGTTCAGTTTATCGAGACCGAATTCCCGTGAGAACAATGGTAAACCCTATGGGAGCCATGTTTGAGGATTGCCGCCGCAAGCGGCTGGTCTCTTACTCTATTATTTAAAAAACGCGTGGATTTTATCAAAGAGTTTCGTAATATCTTTCAATGGTTTTAGGTCAAGCTCTGGATCAATGAATTTACGAAGTTCCATGATTTCTTCTTCATTACTATCATGAAATAGCCAAAATTCATCAATTTTTTCTGTCTTAGTTTCCGACACTTGAAAGTCACTCCTTTATGTATTTTCACATAATAGTTCGTGTTTTGTCGATATATCCTCTTCGGTAATGTACATTTTAGGAACCCAACGATGCTGGATCTGTGTTTCCCTTGTAGATGGTTTTATTCTTCTTCAGGAAATAATTCATGATTTCCCTTTCTACCTCAGGGTTGGTCTGCGTATCCTGTTAAGCGCCCACACTTGCTAGACCAACAATAGCACTACAAACCTTATAATGAGCATGAGAATACTGGAAACACACGGATTTGATATACAGATTCAGATTCAGGAATTGGTGGTTGCATGAAGATCGTTGTGACTGGACCCTATGAAGCAGGCAAAAGCCAGATGATTCACCATATCACTAACGGTCAATGTATCAATGTTGAACGAAGAGGAACTACAATTGCTATGGATCATGGTCTGGCCAATGTGGATGGATTGAATGTCTTCATGTTTGGAACTCCTGGACTACTTCGTTTCCGAACAATGCGTAAGATACTAAGTGAAGGCGCAGATGGTATCATCTTTGTCGTTGACTCAGTTGATCCAGAGTCTGATGCGAGGGCAAAGTTGTTCTTTAGAGAGATAGCATTCTTCCTTCCCGGTGTTCCATGCGTAGTTGCTGCAAACAAACAGGACCTACCCGAGTCACGACCAATAGACCAGTTGAGAAAGAGCCTTCGTTTTCTTGCCGGACTTCCAGTATTCCCTGTTTCCGCGAAAACTGGGGAGAATGTTGATAGTATGCTTCGAACGCTCCTATACCTCGTTATGATGCAATGGAGTTCAGTATTCAGCAAATTTGCAGAGTTCAGTGGCGATAAGAAGGGTCTAAACAAACTGATGAAAGATCTTAACGTTGAACGCGAACAAGCAGTTGGATATCTCCGTAGATTTGAACTAAGGAAGTTATTGGAAGTACAGGTGGGCGATGAGCAGTTTATTGTCAAGGATACTGTACGACCGCTGCTTGAGAATCCCGTCCTCCTTATGCCGCGATAGTCTAATATCAGACCTGTTCAAGTCCCGCGCTATTGTTAGTAGTCGTTCAGAAAGAATCAAAAGCGATATAGCCCGGCATGGTTGATGTTTTCAGGTGAGCCATATGAGTGAAGACATTGATGATATGGACCCAGCTGAGCTGTTGGAGCAGGCGACTGAAGCTCTTCAGGCTGGAGAGAAGGACACAGCAGCCAAGCTGTTTAATGCAGCAGGTAACATCTACATGTCAGTGGCTGAATTTGACGAGGCTCACAAGTGCTTCGAAGACTCATTGAAAATTTATCAAGATCTAAAAGATGAAACAGGTATCTGTGACACCATGTATAACCTTGGAGTGGCACAGATCAACTTGGAGCAATGGGCAGAGGCTATCTCCACTCTTGAATCCGCTAAAGACATGTTCGAGAAGTCCTCAAATGAAAGCGGGGCAGCTGATGCCATTTATGGTCTAGCTCTAGCAAACTTGGGGCAAGGAAGTTTCGATACTGCGATGGAGCACTTCAAGAAGGCACAACGAGTCTACAAAACGCTGGAGAATGAACAGGGAGTCGCCAGCGTGATTATGGACATGGGTGCAGCCTACGTTGACAAAGAAGACTGGTCAGAGGCGGAAACCACAATCAAGAAAGCTTTGAAGGTCTACAAGGAGATTGATGATAAATCGGGGGTTGCTGATGCATGTTCGCTTCTTGGTGATATTGCTGAAACTTCAGGCAATCAGAAGAAAGCAGCCGAGCTCTTTGTAGAAGCCGCACAGAACTACTATGAATCTGAGATATTTGATATAGCTCGAGAGGTTCTTGAACGCGCTGAACAAAAGATGTGGGATGTCCCAAAAAGCACGCGACGTAGACTCAGACGAGTGATTGACGAGCTTATAGACGCTCTTCCCGAAGAAACTGAATTAGAAGATGACGATGACGAGGAGTTTGATGAAGACCTCTTAGAATTTCAAGAGGATGAATAAATCAGATATCTTACTCAGGTAGAAAGATTGGTGCTTTCCACGGGAAAACTCTATTTACTAAGAATTCATTCTCATGCTGGACTCTATCGGAGTGCACCCGCATGACCAATTCTAAAGACAAAATAATCTCCCTCCTTATTGTGGCAGTGATGATTGGATCCTTGGTCCAGTTCACAGGCTCGTTCATTCTCTCCGATACTAACGAGTCTTTCAGAGGGACCATTCTAAGTGATGTGCCCTCTGACCAAGTCCCACTAAGACGAGTTGCATTCGTTGCTCCTAATCCTGAATCTTATGTTGATGAGTTTGCATACATGGCTGCCGTTCCTACATCAATCTTCTACTTTAATGACACTCAATACATCTCACCTTTAATTTATAGTACTGGATCTATGAGTGAATCCTGGCTGCTAGAAGACTGGTCTGGCTATCTGGACCATGACGGTGGGATAACGCAGGCTGTTGCTATAGGTAACTTCTCACAGAGTTATTTATCACAACTGCAGCTGGAACTCGGTGCGAAGATATATCCCCGGATAAGTGGGACAACAGCTGCTGAAATTGCATCAATGTTGGCTGCCAATGCTTGGAGTACGAGCTCAACTGCTATAATTGGTCTTCTTAAGGATGACTTTGAAACTCCCTCCATTATATCAGGAGAAGCTGCATATACGTTTCAGAATCAAGCCTCCGAGATTCTCTCATTTGGTGGTTCCGTCGTTTATGGTGCCCCTTCAAGCATCAACTTCACACCTCCCACTTGGGCTGGTTGGATTGAGGGACGATTCAACTGGACTGGTAGTGAGATTCTTACTCATGAACTCATAGACCCAAATGGTGAAGTTGTGGATTATTCAATCTTAAATCAGGTCTACTTTTCAAGACAAGTGGGACTTGTCACGACACCCATGCCTCTAAATTTCTGGCTACCAAAGACCGTCGATGGTGCATGGACCATGAATATCACTCGTGACACTTCTGGCTCAACAGCTATGGAGAACGAAGTTGTGTGCCATCCTGGTTATACCCGAACAGTTACTGTACCTGCTCATGCAAAGTGGTTCAATGTATCGCTCCTCTGGGACAATGCTGCAACTGACCTCAATCTTGCTCTAGTTGATCCGAACGGTCGGTTGGCAATGTGGGCTCCTGCTGGTAGCATATTGACAAATCCGGGGAGAGAGAAGATTGAGCTTCCCTATCCAATGCCTGGGGACTGGAAAATCATAGCAGCTTGGCAAGATGCAAATGAAGAACAAAACAACATCAACCTTTCATGGACTATATCTAGACTCCCCCTAGATCTGCAGGATTATATGGAATCAGCAGCAAATGCAGCGGTGCTTGCAGCCCTCCTAAATGCCCCACTCCTCTATGTATATGCAGATCAAGTTCCAGCTGAAACATCCTGGGCACTCAACCGACTTGGCGTGACAGACCTTTATCTCGTTGATCCAGCGAATATTCAGGACGGCAGTCTTGCAAGCGAGCTTGTTTCCTATGGTACTGTAAACAACATAATTGACTATACTACAATGACATCTCTAATCACTTCTCTCTCAGACTCTCAGGATGTGGTAGTGACCGTGCCCATTGCACAGGGAAACGAGTTCTTCGGACCTGCAGCCTTCTCAGCTGCAGTTCATGGATGTCCCATTTTCTCACTCTGTGGTTCTGAAAATGAATTGCCTACAAGAGCGCAGGAAACCTGGGCTCCGTATTTGATTGGCCCAGAGATTGACAATATCTATGTTATCAATAAATATGAGAACAGAGCAGAAAACGGGTGGTATGACGAACGTATACCAAACAAATTTTCAATGATAGAATCACAGACTAGCTTCGAGGTGTTTCTTGATTCAAGAGGAGCCTACAACTCAACAGCATCTCAATCTATTGTTATTGTATCTCCGGTTTCTCTTCTTCCATTGAGTTTCGATAGGTCACTTCAGACGAATTTCAATCCGGGTCGGATTCCTGCTACTACATCATCAATGGCTTCTGTTTTCATAAATAAAGGTCTTCTCCACCGATTTCTATTCCTCACCGCTGAACAAGCTGACACATCTTTAGTCAGTATGTATGCCTACACTGATGAGGACAATTATCTAGGCTATAACTTAGATCAGTATCAAAATACATGTGACATGCTTGAGGTTGCAGGCTATTCAATAGAAAGCCATGTGGGAAAAAATGAGGTATTTGAAACTCTTGACTCACAAGTCGCTTTATGGTCGTTAAGCACACATGGAACACTGACCGTGTTACCAAGAGACCCTCCAGATCGACCCAATGGCGTTGGTTTCATCTCATTAAGGACAATTGATAAACCATATGGATTTGAGGAAAGTGAAACTATTATAGATGCTGATAGCAATGGTATCATAAATCCGGTTGAATTTCCGGTTGAGCTTTCAAATCATTTGATTGCATCAACACATGAATTAGATACTGCACTTGACAACATTGGTAGTCCCATCGTAATACTAACTGCATGTCTTCTTGGCGGAACTGAAATGCCTCTTATGTTGATGAAACATGGAGCGGTAGCTGTAACTGCATCTCCAAGAACAGTTTATTTCCGAGCAGCTGGATTGTTATCGGTACTGCTAACTGAATCCTTGTGCGAGGGGTTTACTATTGCTGAAGCGCTTTCAAATGGTCTTGGAATAACTAGTATTGATTACTCCGATCCATTTGGAATACCATATACTTACGATTATGCTAATCAACAGATTCTCTTTGGCGATCCGTCTGTTAGTCTTTATGAACCAGTGACATCACCTCATGTCAGTTCTATAGATCCTTTGGAGAGTTCATTTGCTGGACATGTTCCTGGTCAAGGTATACGTTGGGTTGCTGCGCTTGGGAATTCTGACTATCTGCCCTCGACATTAACATCGCTGGGTGTGGACTTCAGATATTATGAAACAACTAACTATTCCGAGTTTATCCAACTTCTTCCGTTGCGAAGAGTTGTTCTGGTTGAACCTGGAGTAATGGGCAATCTAGGTTCAAGTTTCTCATCATCCAGCAGCATGCTCAAATCATATGTACAAAATGGTGGGGTGATGGTTGTTTTCGGAGTCACAGACCCCATCGATTGGTTTCCTTGGCCTATCTCCTATCAAGCAACAGGTTCTAGCTCATCAGTTACAATTGTAGATGCAACACATCCCCTGTTGAATATTCCAAATACTTTAAGCACGTCGGTTGACTATATTGGTTCTTTTTCAACAGTCTGGGCTAATCTGTCAATTCTTGCAACTGATGGTTCTAATCCAGTGATTGTTGGATGTGCTGTGGGTTCAGGAAAAATCGCTCTCACAACAACATACCCCTCTGGATCAAACAAGAACATGACTATCCAAAACGCAATAGCCTGGAGCGAAGTTCCTGCTATTGCTCTTACAGAGATCTCTCTCAATGAACAGATAATCTGGGCTGGGGATCAAGTCCAGATTTTCTTAAGGCTAACTGACCGTATTGGAAACAGCATCGAGGCTGCAAACCTTCAGGTGCAACTGAATTCGAGTTCAGTCAGTTCTTCTGAAACTGGCTCAGGATACTATACAATTACTCTGACCGGAGATTGGACGCGAGAAAACATTGGTATATTTGACATTCATATCGTTGCATCCAAAGTCGGATATGACACACTTACTCTGACTCTCGAACAGTTCCTGTTCATCCGGCCTTTCCCTTGGCTCATGATTGGAATCTTGGGAGGTGGATTGGTCGCCATTATTGGTGGTTGGATATTTTGGAAGAAAAAGCGTGGTGAGAGCATCGGATGGCAACGTGACAAGTCGCCACGTGACAAGAGGAAAGAAACTGAACAAAGGAAGCAAGACAGCAAATCTGATGTGAAGGAGTACTTTGGAGTCTAGATTTGTGCAAGTTATACAGATGCGCAAAAAACTAAGAAATGCAATAAGTTATTATAGAATGGCCACAGACTAGCGTTTGTTTGGATTACTCGAGGGTGCAAGTATGTCCAGTCGCGTTGACAGCATCAATAAAATCATTCGTGATTTTGAAACAGTACCTGGCGTGGAAGGGGCCGCTCTTGTGTCTGCAGATGGTTTGATGATATCATCTGCTCTACCAGAGGTCGAGCAAGAACGAGTTGCAGCACTCAGCGCCGCAATGTTGTCAATAGGTGAGAAAGCCACTAACGAGTTTGACCGTGGTGCCCTCTTGGAAATCTATGTCAGAAGTGAGAGGGGATACACACTCCTAACATCAGTTGGTGAGAATGCCTTATTTCTGGTTCTAGCGAAGGCAGATGCTCAAATTGGTCTGATTTTTGTTGACATGCGAAGAATGGCTGATTCACTTCTCGAGATACTGTGATTTATGAGTCACTTCATATTCATGAGAATCTCATCTACAATATGACGAGCTATCTCCCTCTTGGGTGCCAAATCATAGCTCTTTGTATAGTCCTCAGCACCAACTATGAGAACAGCGTTTGTATCAGTCCCAAAGGCGACACCCTTTCTCTGTTCATCATTAGCTATTACCAGATCACAAATCCCTGCTTCAATCTTGGTCCTTGCTCTTGATGCAAGTTCCTCATCTGTTACACCAGATTCAACCTTGAACCCAACAATGAAGAGGTCTTTGTGTGCCTTCCTTGCCTCTTCAATGATTTTCTTTGTGGGAATCAGCTTGACTGTCATACTTTCAGCACCGGATGCTATCTTTCTGTCCTCCTTCTTCTCAGGCGTGTAATCTAGGACAGCTGCTGCTGCGATAAGGCAGTCAGTTTTTCTCTTCGAGAGTTCTGAAAGCACAGTGTCAAGCATTTCTTTGGAGGTAGATACTCTCTGTGTTTCTACAAAATCAGGAGAATCCTCGGTTGTTGGTCCAAGTACAAGACTCACTGTGGCTCCTCGTCGTGCAAGCTCCTCAGCCACTGCAATCCCCATTTTTCCAGACGATGGATTGGTGATGAAGCGGACCCTGTCTATCCAGCCTCGGGTTGGTCCTGCAGTGACAACAAAATGCTTTCCCTCGAGGTCCTTTGGACCCAGGACTAGAAGAACATGATTCACAATCGTTTCCACTTCTGGAATCTTAGCCTTTGCTTCCTCCATCCTTGGGGAAACAATGGTTATTCCCATGTTCTTCAACTTCTGAATGTTATCGATGACAGCAGGATGATCATAGATGGATTCGTGCATCGCTGGTACAATGATGACTGGAATTCCGGCACCGATGGCTGATGAGGCTGTGGTTGTGACAGGCGTGTCATCGATTCCATTAGCAATCTTGCCAATTGTATTAGCTGTTGATGGTGCGATTAAAAGCAGGTCGACATGGTCCTTGTGTTTTCCAGCGAGTGTTATATGCTCAATCTGACCTGTGAGTTCAGTAACAACTGGATTGCCTGTAGCCCACTCCATTAGATAGGGATGAAGTATCTTCTGAGCCATGCCACTCATAACTGTGAGGACCTCTGCACCATGGCGCATCAGATTTCTAGCTAGAGCCACACACTCAACTGCCCCCACACTTCCAGTGATGGCAAGAGCTATGGTTTTTCCTTCAAGCAGATTACTCCAACTTCCTTTGATGAGCTTAGAGGTATGCTCGATCAAATCTATCACCTAGTTATCGCTTCAACGAGATCCTCGACCTCAAGGATATCAACACGTGTCAATCCCTTTCCTTCCTCAAGGTTCTTCAATTCCAGTGCCTTCACCAAAGCATAGACAGCCTCGCTTGATGGTGTTTCAATACCGAACTCCTTTGCTAATCTGATGACCTCACCAGTTATTGCGTCTATCTCTGTTCGCTTACCAGCTCGGAGATCTTGCAGCATTGAATTGATGTTATTCCCCGTGGCTTTTGCAGTTCCCAGTGCATATCTAACAGGATCTTCTGTTGTAAGTTCTACACCCAGTGCTTTAACGACCTGAACTGCCTCTTGAACTAATCTGACAATTAACCCGCGGAGAGCTCTGTTTTTGTACACCTCGCCATTGGACAAACCGGTCAGTGCACCTACTGGGTTTATTCCGCAATTCACCAGTGTCTTTGTCCAAACAACGCCCTCAATATTGTCACTTGACCGAACATCAAAACCTACCTGTTTCATCATTTGTGTAAGTTTCTCAACAAGCTCCATATTATCTGGATATCTTGAGCCAATCTCAGTTAGACCACAACCTGTAGCAGTGACAACACCGGGGGAAGTTCTCAGTGCGCCCATACATGTTGTTGCTCTCAGGACCCTAGTAGTATCAAGAGCCTTGGCAACCAGTTCCTCTGTTCCAAGACCATTTTGAATGAGAAGCAATGATGCACCAGTATCAATGAGGTGTTTGGCACTCAGTGCAGCTGTCACTGTGTCGTATGTCTTTGTGGTTACTATCACAAGGTCTGCTTCATCCACATCAGAGGCATTCTCCATTGCCTTTAGGTGAAAGACATGTTCTCCAAGGATTCCATTGATTTTTAGACCCTTGTTCTGAATCGCCGTGATGTGAGGATTTCTACCGACCAGAATGACCTCAGTATCCTCCAATCGACTCAGGAATGCACCATATAAACTTCCTATCGCTCCGGATCCCACAACGACTATCTTCATTGGTCTCTCACTCCTGTTTCAAACTTCCTTCTTCTTTCACTGATATCGATAGCACTCGCCGCGAGGTGGTCCATTATTATACGTACCGAATTGTCAAGATTCTCTGTATTATCAAAGTTCTTGACAATCTCGTGGAGTGTATCCTTTGGAAAGTCTTTCATTTCTCTAGCTAGCTCTACCATCAGGGGGATTACCCTGACTATATTGTCAACAACTGTGATGTCAGAATAGACCGCTGTTCTACTCATCGGATTCAAATCTATTGTTATAACGAATTTTCCAATGGCTTTCAAAGCCTCTGTCCTGTCACCGTCTTCAAGTGGGACAAGAATCACATCAGCTGATCCAATCCCGTCAGGGTCCACTTTTCGGCGATTACTGCTCAACTCAGGTATGATGGTGGATGGTCGGTCCTTTGTACCTAACACCTCCTTCGCACCTGCGGCGAATAAGGCCGCCTTTATCGCATCTTCACGCTCTTTCATATAATAGAATAGATTGATTTCCAGAGGCGCCCCGCATATCTCTGAGAGCTCCACCAATGCTTCCGGAACGAGTGAGCATGCATTACCATTCACGCTTATGACTGGATGTTTCGCTGAAAGCAAGGCAGCCACGGCTGCTCGAGCTGCAGTCGCAGCAAGTTCAGTGGTCCGTTCTCCTATCAGATAGTCGAAAGCTTCACCTCTTCCATGAGCCAGTAGTCCTGCAGTTGCAACAATATGAGACTCATGTCCTTCAATTATTGCTTCTCGGGTTTCTAAAGAAACCCTTCGCGGGTGATCAGGAGGTATCTCAATTTTTGTCACTCGAGAAGCCTCCCACCTTGTGCAGCGATATTCGTCACCGATACCTCAGAAAGTTTCCAGTATTTCGATAGAGTCTTCTTGACACTGATTGCTTCATTCTCATCACAAAAGCAGAAAACCGAGTCTCCTAACATCACCATACTTGAGTTTGTAAAACCATCCTCTTCAAGCTCATCGAGTGCCTGTTTTACTCGGGCAGTCCTAAGTCCGATTTGCTCAGCGAATTTTCGGGAACATTCTATGAAGGTATTGATTGTTGGAGAGTCAATGACCTTACGTACCAGCTTATCGCCAATTGAATTGATACGTGCTCTAAATCCCGAGTTAGTCAGTACTTCAGCAGTCTGAAGTCCAGACGAGCCTGCCACGACTACTTTGAGTGAATCTGGGTACGATATGTTCTGTATCACTCCAATGCCAGGTCCACCGGCACGTATTCTGACTTCGATGCCACCAATAGTCTGCGAGAGAACGTCTCCGAGTCCTGTATGATTCATTATTTCTGCTATATGTGCAAAACCTGCAGCTTTTTCATATTCAATATTACTGTCGAGTAGGTGACCAAGAGCAAGAGCTGTTCCGAGTGCACCCGCCCCTGATGCTCCAAAACCAGCTCCTGAAAGAAGAGAGGAGTTGTGGTCAACATGAACTTTGAGTGTCCTCTCATACTCTTCTGTCAATCTCTGTATCACCGTCTTTGTGACTTTGGCATCTACCCGTTCCTTGTTGTAATCCGTTGTAATTTCCAGTGATGGGTAATCCATCACAGATACAGACGTGAATGTTCCAAGACTCACCGAGAAACCAGCACCTATCGAGCCGCAACGAAGAGGATCTTTATATTCATCAAAGATACGAAAGATCCCTGTGACATGCCCGGGCACAAATGCCCTCGCTGTCCGCATTGAATCTTGCTGCGTTGTCAAGGTGTCGGTCACTTCCACTACAACCTAGTTGAGTATTAAATATTCTATATATTTAATATACGATGTATATACAGGTATATACAACTATGGATTTATCTTTTAATCTAGTGGAACGATGCGTGTGTATTGTTTGACCCGAGGATCATCTGATGGTGGTGCAGGATATGCCCACCTCGCATCAATATCCCTGCCACTCAGGTCAAACACACGAAAGCTCCCTGATGACCAAGTGAGTGGACTGAACCCAAGAAGTAGAGTCTGTGTTCGCCAGCTTGTTACGCACAGATGACGATTCATGCCAGCTGTAGGAACCACAAGGAAGACGTTAGATAGCTCCATCAACAGTGATGTGCTAATTCTATAGAAGAAGCTGTACGTCTTTCTATGTTCCTCTGTTCCCTGCTCACGGAGGTCATTGAGATATCGAATGATTGTATCATCATGAACGGATGGATCCATGACATCAGAGAGTTCCTCAACATCAACCACAACAGCTGTTTCGAAATAGTAGGCAAGTGGAAACTCGGTGATATGGAAAATGATGAACTTGTCTTTCGTTATGGTCTGATAGAGGTGCTGGAATATTGCTTGTTTTGAATATAGCATGTTCACGTCCAGTGAAGCGGGTTTGAAGTTTTCAGACTCATCAGAAACAATCAGTCTGAACATGTCATCTAACATGTCCCCGTCGTATCCAATTCTTACCATGTGATAGGGTAGTTTTCCTCCCTCTTCCATTCTCCCAGTGGAAACGAGGAACTGATTGAATTCTCTCTGGAAGGTGTCGACCTCATTGTCATTGTCTGTGACAAATAGGGACTGGCTGGGTGTGTTGAGTGCAGTAACTACTTTGTCAAACGCTTGGAAACGGGCCTTCTTCTCGGGCTTGAACTCTCTAAGAAGTTCTTCCAAATCTCGAGAAGAGTCAGCCAAGTATTCCACACCCACCGATGGATTGTTTTTTGTCTATTGTTTTTCCATGCCAACGAATTGGCTGGAGGTCTATTGCCGACGGTTTTTCCACTCATGGGACCATCATTGGCACTCACGCTCAAACGATTTATCTCATATATTCTTTGCTTAGTAGAATACAGGATGATATCCAAGTAATACATGGGGAATCTGGGTGATTTACTCTATCATTCGAACCAGTTTTTGGCCATTTGATATGACATAAGAGCTGAACGTCTGGCATTGTACTTTATTGCGTTCATATGCCCAGGGAGCGCTATCTCAAATTCCATCTCCGAGATACGTCTGAGTGACTCGACAAGCTTCTTGGGACTCCCTGTCGGAAAGTCAACCCTACCAAAGCTTCCCCCGGGAAACATCGTGTCGCCTGTAAATAGGATTCCTGAGTCCTCAACCTCCATCACAATGCTTCCTGCTGAGTGTCCGGGAGTGTGAAATACCTGCAGTCTGACATCCCCAAAGTCGATGATGTCTCCCTCCTCAAGCACCACATCAATCTTGAAAGGTGGTAGATCCACTCCAAATGTGTCCCCAAGTGTATGGCTCATATCTCCATTATTAATAGGATCAGCTTCAGCTTTGTGTAAGTAGAGCTTGGGTGAACCCTTCTCCAGAAGTGGAATGACACCGCCTATATGATCGATATGACTATGGGTGAGTACCACATCAGTAATTACATCGATTGAAGAGCCTTGCGTCTGCAGGTCTTTATCGAGAGATGATGTATAAAGACCAGTTCCAGTATCAACAAGTACCTCGTGGTTTCCCGATTTGATGTATGTAATGTTGGAATCGAAAGAACGACTGACAATGAAAAAGATGGAGTCTGTAATTTGGTCAAGCAAAGTATCACCTCAATTGCTCAATAATTCTATCAATCTCATGATGATTGTTGTAGAAGTGTGGTGAAATGCGTAACCTACCGTTCCTCACTGAACAATGTATATTGCTCTTCAGTAGATTCTTGTGTAGACTCTCAACATCGGTTGGCTCACACGAAACTATGGCTGAGTTGGAGTCTGGACCAAAGTCATAGAATGGGACATTATTCTCAGAGAGTCTCTTTCTGAGGTAGTCAGCATTATCCATAGCAGCTCTCTCTCTTGTTGTTCCAGGAATTTGAAGCAGTGTCTTTAGTGACTCAAACAAACCAACATAGGCTATCATTGCTGGAGAACCAACTTGGAATTTCCTTGCATCAGGCAATGGAGTTCGTTCGAAATAGCCAAACTCCATGAGCTGGTCAACTCCCCACCAACCAATAAATCGTGGATGAAGGTCATCCATTATCCTCTTGCTGACATAGATATACCCGGCTCCAATTGGTCCAAGCAGCCACTTCGCTGCTTGGCCAGTTGCAAAGTCAACATCCAGTTTCGCTAAATCTGTATCAATACAACCTGCAGCTTGTATGATATCAGCTACAAGTAGTGCAGAATTATCATGCGCGAGTTTAGACAGCTCAGCCAAGTCAGATCTGTAACCAGTCCCAAATTGTATCTGACTGATAGCCAACACTTTTGTGTCTTCATCAACCTTGTCCCTGAAGTCATCCAGTGTGGCTGCACCATTCTTCGATTCGACGACCCTGAGTTCAAAGCCATATAGTCTGCTGGCATTTTGCCATGGGACATAATTCGCTGGAAACTCGAGGTCACATATCACAACATTCGAGTTCGTGGGGTAGTCTATGCTATGTGCCACAGAGTTTATCCCTGCACTCGTACTTGACACGAATGCATATTGGCTATAGTCCCCACCAAGGAGCAAGGCTAGATATTGTCGAATCTCCTTGAAGGTGTTCAAGGTGTCTTCGAACTTGCCAATCGCCTCGGTTCTGTCATCAAGATATTGCTTCATCGCAGTGAATGTGTTTGTTGGTGGGATGCCTGTTGATGCATTATTTAGATAAGTCATCACAGAAAGTGTTGGCCATTTCTCTGCAATGAATTCTCGGTCGATCAAATCGGTCATGGTGAGACTCTTGAGTGGCATTATATTGATAAAGCTCACTGCGGATGAAGTCCCCCCAAGATTTAAACGGTGATTAGATACCCTAAATTCTGGAGAGGCATTTGTCCGTGTTCCGTAGGTTGACCGGGCGCTCGAAGAAGCCAAAAGAAGATGAAGATACATCAGTAACAGCAAATGCTGATACTACTTTTGCAACGAGTGTGCCCGTGGCAAAGGAATCTCCCCCTTCACCTATGGGTAGATTGGTTGCCTCCTCTGAAGATGTCAGTTTCGATCCCGAAGCCACAGCTGAACATGCAAGGTATGCCAAAATCAAGCCACAAAGCGCCGAGGAGATAGTTCCTGGTCATGTTCTGAAGCGTGATGAACTTGGCAGAGTTCACATTAAGATTGTATTTTATGGCCCCTCCCTCTCAGGTAAGACCACTGCGTTAAGGTGGTTGTTTGCTAATGTACGGTCATTGGCGAAAGGCAAGATAATTGAGATCCATGACGAGCTTGGTCGGACCACTTTCTTTGACTTTGTCCCAGTCACAGCTAGTGAGAGAATTGTGTTTGATGTATTCACAGTCGCAGGACAACGCCGACATGCAAGTCAGAGAATCAAGGTCCTACGAGATTGTGATGGGATGATTTTCATGGCGGACTCAACTCCCGAACAGATGAATGAGAATCTTGCGTCAATACAGGAGTTAAGAATCGCTTTAGGTACAGATAGAATGGCAACATTACCCATTATAATCGCCCTGAACAAGCGAGATCTTCCTAATGCACTACCAATAGACTATATGGTTCAGATGTTGGACTTGGAAGGGCATCCTGTGTTTGACACGATTGCGACAGAGGGGAAAAACCTTCTACGGATGTTCCAACGTGTGCTACGAGATGCATTGATTTTCAAAGTTGGTATCTAAGTTTTTTTTCCTTCTGAAACCAGTTCATTCTCCAACATCAACCGAAAAGAAGAAAAATGCAGTTAGTACCCTCCGAGCCACACATAGCCCCGTGGTGTAGTGGTCCAGCATCGGTGGTTCTGGCCCACCGGACCTAGGTTCAAATCCTGGCGGGGCTACCAAATCCTTATCTTCAAACTACTGGTAAGGTTAACTTCATCTGTTTTTGCTAGCATATTTACTTGTGAGTATCTAGTATGAGAACGATTCAAGGAGTGGGTATGATTCTCCTCCTCTTGATATGCCTGCATACAGTATCAATGCATCAAGTTGCTGCTCCTCCAGTAGGCTATGGATATACTTGTGGTCTAGTATCAGTCTTGGAGTCGGATATTCAAATCTCATCTGCAATAGTGAATGCTACCATAATCCCTGAAACGATTGATGAAGCGAACTTGACCCATAACATCGAGGTTTCTTCAAGATATAATCTAACAAACACTGCAGATCATGAGGCAAATTTCTTGACCTCATATGTACGGGAATCTTGGTCTCCTCATATTGTATTCGGGAGTATTCCGAGTAATATCACCTTAGAAGGAAACAGCTCTCTGTATAATGCTTCAATAATATACAACATCTCAAACGATACACAGCTACCAAATGAACTAAGTTCAAGATTTACAACGGAGTTCTTCTCGTCTTTCATTGATTACCAACTTGATATTGTTAACCTCACATTTGCTGCTCATGCGAATCTTGTCTTATCGTTTCAAACAATGTTCGTTGTGAAATGCTACGGGAATTACTTTGATTTTAGATATGGTCTAGACACACAGAAGCTATCGCTTGACTCAACACAGCTAGATGGGTGGTCTAGTGTGTCAAACACCTCCCTCCTATTCGAAACGGTTTTTCTGAACGGCAATTCACTGAGTGTGGGCCAGTTAGATGATTCATTATTCGCGACGTGGTCTATCTCTGATTGGGATTGGTGTGGTGAGATCATATATCCGGGTTTACAATTTGATTTTGATGTTTTTGGCGATTACATTGGAGTCCAGCTCTGGCAAT